>QZGF01000048.1_pt1 | contig 18329 bp, 25 predicted proteins | sample 1990021 | NCBI WGS metagenome assembly QZGF01 (sample SAMN10076523, study PRJNA491371) | Subsurface metagenome, whole genome shotgun sequencing project. | isolation source: subsurface fracture fluid from borehole BE326-BH2 | place: South Africa: Beatrix Gold Mine | collected 2015-06-18 | reverse complement strand
TCCGGGCTCGGAGAAGGAGTAGCCGTTGTTGCCCTCCTTCTCCAACTTCAGGTAGCGGCATTCCTCGACATCGGACAGGTCGGGGTACTTCTCGAACTTCGCGAGGATGTTCGACATGATGCCGTCCGCCTGGACGATGAGCAGGATGCCCTTCTCCACCGACTTGTCCGGCACCCACTGCGGGTACTTGGCCGAGCCCTTCGGGTCCGGCTGGGCGCCGATGGCGATCGGGAAGTAGTACCGCTCCCAGGGGTTCATGATCTTGAGCGCATCCTTCTTCGGGTCGCTCAGTTCGTCGAGCCGCGGCTCCATCATCAGCAGGAGCCGGCAGATCAGGCACTCCTTCCCGTTGCACTGCACCCGCATCGGGTCCTTACCCATCTTGATCTCGACGCTGTGGGTGACGACGCGCACGGGGATGCGCTTGGCGTGTCCGGGGAACGGGGGGAGGAAGCGGATGCGGTACACGCCGGGGCTGAGTTGGGAGGTCTTGACGAACTGGAATTCGTACTTACCCTTCCCCTTGCCGTAGGTCTGTCGCAGGCTCTTGAGCCTGTCGTCCGCCAGGGACGCCTTCACGGTTGCGGCGTCGAACAACTTGGCCATAGGGCCGTCCTCGCTTTCTTGTCCCCGGCCAGGGGACGTTAGTTCGCCCCGAGGGGCTTCTTACTTGGAGAGGCGGCGCTCCGTCGCCAGCGCGGTCGCCAGCGAGTTCACGCACCGCTCCATGATCCGGAGGGCTTCGAGGCGGCCCTGCTGGACAACCTCCGCCAACTCCAGACGGTTCACTTCTGCGCAGGCCTCCTGGTACCCTTCGTCGGACTTGATCTTGGCCGAGATAGTGTCCTCGGTCAGGGTCTTGTCCCCTTCGTCCTTTTGCCGCCGGTACTCCAGGTACAGGTCGACGCGGATCCTCTCGGCATTCTTGTCCGCATCGTTGCGCATCTGCGCCAGTCCGGCCTTGCGCTGCACCTGCCGCATGAACTCGGCGGGCAGGGTGCGCAGTTTCTCTTCGACGGTGCTCGGATCCCCGTCGATCTCCAGGTACTGTGCGAACCGCTCACGCTCGTTGTCCTTCCCGTTCTTCGAAGCCATGTCGCTCCTCCTTTTCTTGTGAACTAAATTATATCTTGTGAAGATTTGGCCGTCAACCCCTACGAGAGGTCCTTCACCTTCACGATGAACTTCTCGCCGAGGGCTTCGACGATGGCGTTGACCTGGGCGCGGGTCACCCGCTTGAACTCGGGTACCTCCAGGCTGGGCCGATAGACCCAGCGCCCGTCGTGGCTGTCGAGCGGCCACAGGAACTGGAGCACCGCTCCCTTCCGCCGCTTCAGGCTGCGCTCGGTGCAGAAGTCGACATACTGTCCCTGCCGCACCTCGATCTTCTGGCTGTTGATCTTCAGGATCGCCTGTCTCACGCTGCTTCCTCCCTCATGGTGTCGAGCCACTCACGGTAGCCCATGTGGTACACGCCCTGCTTGTCGGTGTATCCGTTGGGCCCCATCAACTCTCCGAGGCTGGGCCCCAGCATCCCCTCGACGTCGAGGGGCACGGGGATCTTGAAGGGGTAGTCCATCTCCCGCATCAGGGCCTCCTGCTTCTCGGCCACGACCTCGGCCACGCCCAGCGGGATTTCCGCCCAGATAGCGTCGTGAACCACGTTGACCGGGATGAGGCGCTGGTTGTCGCGAAAGGTGCGGATCAACTTCCACAGGGTGCAGTCGCTGGCCGTGCTCTGCACGGGGAAGTTAGCCACCTGATTCTCAACGTGCCAGTCCGCCCGTCCCGTGAACTCGAAGGACCGCTGCCGCCCCCAGGGAGTGGTGATGAGGTCACCGCGGTAGGCCGCCTCGATCAGCGACTCCTGCCACGCCTTCAGTTCGGGGAACCGCCTGTGGAACTTCTTGTGGAAGTCCTCGGCTTCATGCAGCGACAACTTGTTGCGGCTGGCAAAGGTCTTCGGGGTCTCGCGATAGATCATCGCCAGCACTCCGACCTTCATCATTTCACGCTTCTTGGTGCCCTTCTTGCACTCTTCCAGCGGCAGCCCCCACAGGTCGGAGGCCATCACCTGATAGATGTCGCCGGCGAGGCAGGCCTTGATGAGGTTGCGGCTGTCGCACAGCCACGCCGCGATGCGCACCTCCACCTGGGCGAAGTCGAACTCGGCGAAGGCGTAGCCCGGCTGGGCTTGGAAGAGTTTACGGAAGGTGGGGTCCTTCTTCAGGTTCTGGATATTGGGGCGGGTGGACGACAGGCGGCCGGTGACGGCGCCCTCCTCCCCGCTGTCCCCCTCACCGCGGTCCGTCTTGCACAACTGGTACTCGGTGTGGATCCGTCCGTCCACGATGTGGTGCTGCAACGGGGTGAGGAACTTGTTGCCGAGGTTGTCCCACTCCTTGAAGGCGACGAGGTACTTCCAGGCCTTGTGCCCGGCTGCCAGTTCGGGCAAGACCTCCTTCTTGTCGAGTTGCGGCTTGCCCGTCTTGGTGCGGCGGTGGACGATGGCGCCCGTGGTCTTGACCAGGGCGTACTGGCAGATGGGGGAGTTGGGGGAGAACACCCCGCCGAACCGCTTAGGCAGGTCCCGCTCCACCGCCTTCACCTCGGGCATCCGCCGCATCTTCTGCAGGATCTCCCCGGCCCATCGCTTGCTGGCGGTCTCCAGCGCACGGCAGTAGTGAGCGTCTGCCGGCAGCCCGTTGAGGGTGGTCTGCCCCAGCGCCACGATGGCGTCCCGCAGCAGCGTCTCGTAGACCGGCGGGGCCTGGACGTGCTTGATAGCATACTCCCGCAGCAGCATGGTGTTCCACACATCCCGCCCGTTCATGTCCGCTACCAGTTGAATGGGGACGTCCGCCAGCGAGGCGACGGGCTTCTGCTTGAGGGATCGCAGTCGCTCGTTCTCGGCCTCCACTGCTTCCCAGGCTGCGCCCTTCCAATTCTCGATGCCGAGCAGGTGATCGCACAGGGACTCCAGGCTGTTGCCGATCTTACCCAGGTCGAGCGAGGCGAAGGTCATCATGGTGTCGTGGACGCCCTTGAGCATCCAGTACAGGTTGGGCTCGAAGTAGTGGGCGAGGCAGGAGACGTCGACGTGGACGTTGTGCCCGTCGAGGATCTTGCCCTTCAGGCACGACAGGAACTCCCGCGTCATGAGCCGTTTCGGCACCACCCACACCGGCTCGTCCAGGCTGGTGCCGAAGCCGACGCACACGAAGGGTACCTTCGGCATCCAGTAGGTGAGCATGTCGGGGGCGTGCTCCTTCGCCTTCTTCGGGCTGCCCCACTCGCAGTCGAAGGTCACGACCTCGGCCCGCAGGATCTGCTTGCGCAGGGTGGCGAGGTCCTCCCCGCCGGTCACCAGCCGGATGTCAGGCTCCCGCTCCTGCACGCCCTCGATGATCTCGGCGGCGCGGGTGAAGATGCGGGTGTACTCCTCCGTGCAGTCGTTGCCCCGGATGTGGTACGACGGGTGGTAGGTGGTGAGCAGGTGGTAGGGGCCGGCGTTGTAGGTGCGCTTGCGGGCCTCGTTGACGGTTTTGGGGCCCTCCGGCCACAGCGCCTGCAGGGCGATAGCGCCCAGGGCGACCACGACCTTCGGCTTCAGCCGAGCGATGTCCCGGGCCAGATACTGCCGGCACAGAGCGATCTGGTCTTCGTCGGGCTTGCCGGTACGGCAGCGCACGGCGTTGGACAGGGCGTAGGTCCCGCCCCAGGCGTCTAGCCAGGGCTGCAGCACGGCGCCGGGGTCGCCGCTGAAGGGGAAGCCCTCCTCGTCGTCCACCTCGTCGGGGGCTCCCCCCACCAGGAGGATGTCGACCTGGGTGCTGGTTGTGGAGATGGTGGGGACCTTCCAAGTCGTACACCCGGCCTTCAGGCCGCAGGCGTCGCACAGCCGTGGATCGTACTCTCCCCGTCCAATGGGGTAGAAGGTGGGCTCGCTCATTGCATCCTCCGGGAATAGTACACGACGAGACTGTGGAGTCGAACCACCACCCCGCCCTGGGGTATTGCAGGACTCGAACCTGCGTCAGGGTGCTACCCTGCCGGTAACCCGCCGTTATCCTCGTCGTGTATCTTGGTGGGGCGAGCAGGACTTGCACCTGCCTATTGGAGGGGAGGTAAGCAAGTGTTGCCGACTCTGCCTCCCGCCCGCTCCCCGACTCATCGCCGGACGGTTTCGGGCTCTGCCGCCTAGTGGTATCCGCCCCGGAGGTCCCGCAAGGCACGTCCTTGTTGCCCGCCCGACGAGCCCGCCGAAGCGGCTTGAGGGCTCGTCAGGTGTCGGAACCCCACAGAGCGAATCGGAGTCGCCTCCCCGCAGTCCCGCCGCTCGTACCGCTCAAGCGGCGCTCGGCGGTACGAACTCGCTCGGGCCGGGGCGTATGTTCAGTAGCCCGGTCCGAACTTGCGGGACCACGGGAGGGCGAACGCTAGTCGTCGTCCTCCTCGGTGACGGAGAACAGGCCTTCCTTGGCGTCGAGGATGCGGATGCCGTTCTCCTCCAGGAGCCCCTGCACCCGGGACGGGGTGGCCACGTCCGGGCCGAACTTGTCCTGCACGAGGTCCACCACCGACTTCAGGCCGTACTTCTTGCCCGGCTTGAGTTTCCGGTAGAGGGTAGCCACGTACTTGGTGAGCGCCGCCCGCTGCTCCTCCGTCAGCCCCGACTTCTTGGCGGAGGTCTCCTCGGACTTCTTGGCCGCGGCCTCGGCGTCACCCGACTTCGGCGGAGCCGGCTCGGGGGGCAGGGCGCCCTCCAGGTAGGTGTGCAGACGGCTGACCTGCTGCCCCACCTTCTCGATGGCGGTCTCCAGTTCGCCCAGCCGCCCCTCGATCTTGGCGATCTGATCGCTGGTCACGGCCGACACCGCTTTCGGGACCTTCGTCTCCAGCCCCTTCAGCGCCTCGAACACCGGCCCCAGGTCGACCTCGGCGGGCGCCGCCTTCTCGGCCTTCGCCTTCTTCTCGGGCAGCGGCTCGGACTTGACGCCCTTCTTGGGGGCGCTGCGCAGGGCGTCCTCGACGAACTCCTGCGGCAGGTTCATGTCCTCGTCGTCCTCCTCGACGTCGGGGATCTCGTCCACGTCGTCGACGTCCGGAACTTCGTCCTCGTCGCCGTCATCGTCGTCGTCCAGCCCGTCGTCGTCGTCGTCCAGCCCGTCGTCGATGACCGGGGCGGGCGCCGCCTTCGGCTTGTTCTTGCTGCCCTTCGGGCGGCCCGGACCCTTCTTCGTTGCCGTCACTCCCATGTGCTTTCCTCCTGGAGTTGGGATATTCGCTCGCTCACCCATCCTAGCAAATCTTGTGAAGATTGTCTAGGGGTTAGTCGAGGGAATTTCTTTCGTTTGCGTGATACCTCCCCGATTTTTCTGGTCAACCAGGGAGTCCATCACCATTCGCTGCATCGCCGACATCGCCTGCGGCATCTCCCACCCAAGAAACTTTCGGTGGGCCACCTTCCGCCCTTCGGGCCCGTCCTCGATCTCGTAGGTGTCGAGGCGGAAGGAACCGTCGTCGCACTGGTAGAGGTGGCCGCGGAACTTCTTCATCCCGAGTACCGCTCCCGCCTCCGGCGCTCGGTGCCGGGCTGTGCCTTCAGCCAGTCAGCGGAGGGGAGGGCGGGGCGACGGACCCCCTCCTGCTTGTCGCTGTCCTCCCGCATCATGCGGTCGATGAGGTAACGCAGGACGTGGATAGGCTTGACTGCCCGTCCCGTAAGGTCCCGTTCTGCCATCTCCCCCGCTTTGCGCGCCAGCCACGCGAACTGCTCCTTCGTAAAGGTGGCCCAGATACGATGCTCGTAGATCGTCCCACGAGCCACCGCGTCCTCCGGGAAGTCCTTCCAGGTGGCGAGGTCGTGCTTACCCGGCATGGCGCACCTCGAACCCCGACCCACCCCGCACTCCGCGAGGCGGTCCTCCGTGACCGGGAGAACGTGGAACCGGGGCGCCCCCGTCGTCGCGCTGCGGCGGACGCTCCCTCCCGTCCTCGCCGAAGAACTTCCCCCCGACCCAGGTGCCCAGCAGGCGGGGGTCGGAGTGGTCGGCGTAGTCCACGATGGACAGCACCAGCCCGAACTCGGCGTGCAAGCCCTCAGCAATGCGCAGGGCATGCTTCTCGTCTCGTGCCGTGGCGACCGGCAGGATGTCCGTCTGGTGGGAGTTCGGCTCCAGGAGCCTGAACCTCATGCTGCTCACGTCAGGGTGGCCTCCTTCTCGTGGCAGGCGGGGCAGATGAAGCCCGCCTCCCTCATCTCCTCGGCCAGCACCGAGGGCTTGCGTTTGCGAAGTTCGTACAGGCAGTCTCGGATCAGTCTGCGGTCGAGGCGGGTCTGGTCCCGGTTGATGACGGGAGCGGGCAGCAGCCCGTTCACCTGCCCCCAGGCCAGCACCTCGTTGTAGTCGACGGTCTCCTGGGCACCGCACTCGGTACACTCCACGTCGACCGGGATGGGTTCCGCCTCCAGCCGGCGGCGCTGCTTCTTCAACTTGGGATGCACGCCCTCAGCCCAGCCCCTTTCTTCGTGTCAGCCCCTCAGCCAGGACCTCCTCGGTCTGGTGGTCGTCACAGAGAGGAACGATCTCTACGGATTCCTGAAGGGAGGACAGCGCCCCGTAGGGGGACCGGCAGGCGTGGTACATATCCTCCCGGGACAGCCGTATACGCATGTTCAGGAGAACCTGCTGCAGCGTGGTCCCCGCAAGCCGGCCGCAGACGTAGCAGGGAAGTGTAACCGGAACCGGCTCGGCTGCAGCCTCCTCCATCTCCTCTATGCTGGGGGGAGGGTCGAGGGACTCCTCGTCAGCCGGCGGCGGTGCTATCGCAGGCTCTCGCCGCTGTCGGGGGGGCTCCTCCCCATAACGGTAGCGGCGATTGGTGACACGCTTGGCCCACGACCGAATCGACTGCGCCAGATCCGCAGTAAGGTGGAGCATCGCATCTCGGACGAAAGTCAACGGGTTCTCGCCGCGGGCGGCGCACCAGTCCAGGAACTTCCGGATGCGGGCGCCAGCGTTGGACTTGAACAGGGCCATGTGCTCGATGTTGACGCACCACGCCCGATCGCACATGGCGTAGAGGTGGTACCCCTCGGGGATCGGGCCGTGGGCTGCCTCCCACAAGACGATCTTGGCTTGCCGACCGTACTGCTTACGGACTCCGTTCTTGACGAACGGGCGCCCCCCTCGATGGGTGAGCAGGCAATAACGACACTTCGACATCCCCGGCTGCTCGGTCTTGGCCGACTCGCGGGTCCGTTCTTGAACGACGTGGAGATCGTACTCCGCAGGGCTCAAAATGAATGACACCCCCTTGAATCCTCTTGGCGGCCAAACAAGCCACGACACTCATTCGCCCATAGAACATACCGGGGGTGCCAAACGAAAGATTGATTGTTCTTCTATGTTTGGCTCGCCACTTAGATGGGAAGTATGTCCTATAGCCTATAGGTGTGTGTTCGTGGCTGAACACCATTATATCCGACAGCCCTCTCCCTGTCAAGAGGGGTAGAGGGCTTCTTCATGACTTTTTTCCGCCGAGGGACTTGTCCACAAGTTATCCACATACCCACATCCCAGCCGAAGAAGGCTCCTGCCGAGGGAGGGGTGAGCAATCGTTTGCAGTCCCCTGGACGTAATAGGGCAAGTGATTTGATCGTAGGGGTCGGCCTGCGCTTGACGCTTGGCCTCCCCCCGAGATCCAAAAGTCCTCGGCTATTCAATCATCCCCGGCCGAACACTCGTTCGACAGGGCCGGAGGGCAAAAAGAAAGGCCCCCCGCGTCCGTCGACACGAGAGGCCTCTCCCCTACACGAAAGGAACAGGATGCAATGAACCTGTCGGGACTTCTACGGAGCCTCGGCTGACTCCTCCTTCTCTCGGGACTGCTTGACCGCTTCTTCCCACCACTCGGGTAACCCGCGGTCTTGCAGGTCGATGTAGCAGGTGGGGTGGTAGGATGCAAAGGGCGTAGTCGGCGGATCCTGCCCAGGCACCGGGGCGTCGGGGTTGTGCCCATCAAGCAGAGCGCAGCAGTACCGGCAGGCCGTACCCGGCCAGTGGAAGCCGTACCCGTAGTCAGTGGCGATCTCCACCTTCTCGGGCGGCTGCCCGCAGGCGCAGCAGCGGAAGCGGTCGGCGTGCCCCTGCTCGTTGGGTGGGGCGTTGTAGTAGGAGCGCCCCTCGGTACCCCATGCTTCGCCGATGGTGCCGACGAGGCGGGTCCAACAGACGTCGACCGTACCGTTGTAGAGGAAGTAGGCGAAGGAGCCGTCGCTCTCGAAGCGGACGATGCCCGTGGCTCGACTCATGGCGTAGCCGCCTCCTTCGCGGCGATCTTCTGCTGAGCCAGGACCTCCCGGGCCTTCTGCGCCATCTGCCCCAAGACTCGGAAGACGGCGGTGCCGGTGCAGCAGGGCACCTCCCAGACCCCCAGCGCCGGGCTGTCGAGTCGCCACCCCTCCTCGGCTGCGTAGCCGTCCTTGGTGTAGCGGGTCAGGGTCGGCCAGCCCCCCTTCAGGTTCCGCAGGGGCTTGGTGTAGTGGTCCCATGACTCCCGCACCCGCTCCAGGGCGGCGTGGAGTTCTTCGAAGGTGCGGGTGTCCGGCTTCAGGAGCCGCTCCGCCAGGGCGAACTCGATCATGCGGCGGGCCTGCGCCTCGTCGGCGGCGCGGAGCGTGGCTCTGATCGTCACTCCATCGGAGTGGGTCTGCACGTCGTAGTCGAGCAGCCCGTACTCATCCCCCAGGCGGTTGGCGATCTCCTGGTAGTGGCTGTAGGCGACGGCGGCCTTGCGGCTGGCGCGGGTCTTCTCGATCTCTCGCTGTACGTAGTTGTAGACGTACTCCACGATGGCGTCGTAGTCGAAGCCGCCCTTCTTGCGGTCATGGAACTTCTCGCCCCGCCAGCCTCCTACACGGATGTAGAGGCGCTGGTTGGGCTTGTTCCGGGCGCTTCCCCAGACGTCGACACGGATGTAGAGCCCCACCTTCGGCACGTCCTCCAGGCCGGTCAGGACCGTCCAGGTATCGCCCTCGAAGGTCAGGCCCTTCGCCTCCAGCCGCTTGCGGATTTCCGCCAGGGCTTCCTGCTTGCGCTCGTTGCTGATGTCTCCCATGTCGCTCTCGTTCCTTTCTATCTCAGGTCGTTGAGGCAGCGGCCGCAAGTCACCTCGCCCGCGTCCTCGGTGGCCGGCTGCTCCGCCTTCAGCCAGTAGCCGCACAGGCTGAGGCGCCCCCCGGCTCGGTTGGTGCTGTGCAGGTAGTGGGTCTTGTACTGGTAGACGGCCGGGGTGACGTCCTCCGGCTCCGCCCTCTCGGCGTCCTGCTCCTGGTCCGCCACGACCACGGCGAGGGGCGTCTCCTCCGCCGCTCGTCGCTCCTGGTCGGCCCGCTCCCAGCCGGCCCGCAGTTGCAGGACGTGTTCCCGCAGGGTGGTCTCGATGTAGGTGGCCAGGGCCACTTCCCTCTCGACCGCGGCTCGGGTCAGGTCGGTAGCGATGGTCTTGCGCAGGGTGAGGGTGAATTGCGTGGATTCGGTTCGGGGGTCGCTCATTGCTTCTCGTTGTCCTTTCGTTTCCGTAGTATCAGGCGAACCAGGGGTCCCGTGCCCAGGCCATCCAGGCTTCCCGATGGTTGGTATCCCAGACGTTCAGGGCCCGGCCGAGGTCGAAGGGGAAGCGGCAGTAGTTCCAGACGTGCAGCACGAAGTCGGTGGCCACCTGACTGCCGCTGCTGGTGTTGTACTTGCTGTGCTGCCACTCCAGCATCTCGTCGACATCCCAGGGCTGCCCGTCGAAGCGGGACCGCAGGGTGGGGAAGGAGTCACGCAGGGCGGCCATGCGCCGCTCGGTGCGGAGGTGATGCGCAACCAGGGTGGGCTCGTTGATCGGGAAGCCGGGGGTACCGGCGGAGCGGGTTCGTGTATCGTTCATCGCATCTTCAGTCCTTTCTTGAGGGCTGCCATCAGCCCGTCTCGTGTCATCGATTCCGTGATACCAGAGGAGGACGGGACCCCCGTCATGATCTCCTCGTCCTGGCGCTTGCTGGTGAGTAGGTTCCACACGTACTCGTCGATGGTGTCCTGCCCCAGCAGCACCACGATCTCCACCCGCCGGGTCTGCCCGATGCGGTGGAGCCGCTTCATGCTCTGGGCGTGGCGCTCGTAGGCCCACGTCAGGTCGTAGTAGATAGCCAGCCGACAGTTCTCTTGGAGGTTCAGGCCCTGGCCGAAGGCCGACACGGAGAAGCACCCGAGGGTGCAGGAGGGGTCGTTGTTGAAGCGGTCCTTCTCGTCGTTCACCCACCTGTCACTCTTGCCGGTCTGCCCGTGCAGCACGACCGGGTTGCGGTCGGGGTGAGAGAAGCCGATGCTGCTGAGAATCTCCGGGTGGCGGCTCCAGATCACCACCTTCTCGTCGCCAGCCTCTTCGAGGATCTCCCGCACGACCTGCATACGGGTGAGGTAGGCGTCGTTCAGGCTGTCCCCGAGCAGGCCTGGGTGGGAGGACAGTTGCAGCAGACGGGTGATCTGGGACAGGCCACTCTTGGCCCGCACCGTGAACTCCCTGTCGTCCATGCCCTGCAGGGTGGCGTAGAACTCCTGCGCCATCTGGGTGTACTTGGTGCGCTGGCTGGTGGCCAGGGGTACCGTCACCAGCCGCACCCGAGGCGGCGGCAGGTCCAGCCCGAGTTCGGCCTCCGCCTTTCGGTAGCCGATGGCGTTGAAGATGGGGGCGAACTCTTCGAGGTTCTTGTACCGCTTGGTCCCGTTGGGGTAGAGCCGCTCCGGGAACTTGCGGCTGAACTGCTGCTCGGTGAGCACCGCGCCGGTGGTCAGGTGGTAGATGGGCAGGAAGGACAGAGGCCGGTTGCGCACCGGCGTCCCCGTCATAGGCAGGACGAAGCGGCAGAGGTCAGCCACTGCGGAGACCCCTTCCGCCTGCTGGGATGTGGCATTGGCGATGTTGTGCGCCTCGTCGGGCACCAGCATCACCTTTCGGTTTCCTATGAAGGAACGAATCTCGTCGAGCCCCTTGGTGGTACGCAGGCGCTCGTAGTTGATGGCCAGGAACTCGGCGGCGCCGGGCATCCCGCCCAGGTGCTTCTGCCACTCGGCGTACCACTCGCTAATGACGCGCTTGGGGCACACCACTAGCATGGCTTCCACCTTGCCGAGGCCCTGCAGGATCTTGAAGGTAGCCAGGGCGATCAGGCTCTTGCCCGTACCCATGCCGAGGAAGACGCCGTACCCCCGCTTCTTGAAGAGGCAGGCGTCCACTGCACGGGACACGCACTCTTTCTGGTAGGGCTTGAGCATGTCGGGGTTGCGGAACCACGGCTGGTCGTCGCACCCCAGGCGAGGTCCCCACGGAACCGGCCTCGGTTCCTCGGTGTACCGCCTGAAGAGGTGGCGCAGGTTGTCGTCGGCCCAGCCCCACTCATGCATCTCGGCCCACGCCACCTCCTGCACGAAGGTGACACGGCGCACCGGGTCGGGGCGGGCCAGTCCGCGGCGGCGGAGATTCTCGATCTTCTCCTGGTCCTCGGCTCCCTGTGGGATGAGGACGAACTGTCGGGTGCGCTCATGCCATGCGGCCTTCATGCAGCGGGGTCCTCCTGACGGGCAGCCCCCCGTACTGCACGGCTGCGGATCTCGGCGATGCGATCCCGCAGTTCCTCCAGGTCGGAGGGGGCAGCGATGTCGTCGCCGAGAACGTGCTCGCGGAAGTAGGCGATGGTCTGCCGGATATTGTCGAGCCGCTTGAGCCAGTCGCGCATGGTCTCGGGATGCGGGGTCACATCCTCCAGGTCGTAGCGCAGCACCGCCATGCGGCACTTCTCCATGTACTCTTCAATGTTGTGAAGAATGTCCCCTGCCAGCATGGCCCGGTTGTGTGGGGTATCCGGCAGGTGGTAGTCGGAGAACCGCACCTCGGCCCGGTCCAGGGTGTCCGCTCCGAACACGGCCCGCAGGTCGTCGACCAGCCTCCGCTTGTCCGGCGGGATGAAGTACACGCCCGGCCGGACGTGAGGGATGTTGAGCAGGTTCATGGTGGCGTAGACGCAGGTGCGGATCTTGTCGGTGTCGTGGTGGGTGAGGTACCACTGGTACCGCTGTGACAGCCACGCCAGCAGGCGCTCGGCCTGCGGGTGGTAGTGCTCGTCGGGCGCCATCCAGGTGCGCCGCAGGTTGCCGCTGTGGATTTCGATCTTGAGCAGCCCCTTGCGCGTGTACTTGCCGTCCCGTTTGAAGTGCCCCCAGATCCCCCAGCCCTCGTGGTGGGGCTGGTAGTCGACGTGGGGGAACTGGGCGGCGAGGTCGGACAGGCTGCGCCGCAGGGCGTCGGTCGGTCCCCGTCGTGAGGGGACCGCTTTCTCCCACCCCGCCACCCGCAGTCTGTCGTCCAGGACGTCGGCCCGTACCGTGGCCGCGTCCGGCACGCTGTACCAGCACTGCACTCCCAGTAGTTTCATTGCATCAGTCCTCCTTCGCGAGTTCTCCCTGTAGTTCGTCGATGCGTTCGTGGATGGCTTGCTTGTGACAGAAGCATGGACGCCGACTTGCGGGGTTGTTGTCGCAGGCCATGCTCCTGTGGGGGATCATGTCGAGGATATCCCGCAGGCTGGCGACCAGGGCGGCGACGGCTTTGTACTTCATGGCTCCTTATCTCCGTGTCGAATGGCGTCGACCTGCCGCTCGTAGTCGTCGCAGCGGCAGGGGTGTTGGCTGCATCGGTCGCACGGCAGTTCCCTGAAGGGCGCGATCATCGCGCAGACAGGACAACCGCAGTCGGGCCCGGTGCACGGTACTTCTGCCCTGCCGATCTCCACACCGCCCCATTCCATCACAGCCACCCCCTGTAGACGTCCTCGATTTGCGAGTATTCGTCGGGCAGAAAGATCATCAGCCGCTTGCTGTCCCCCTCGTCGAGCACTCGCCACCACACCTCGACGCCGCCCACGAACAGGTGGGCGAAGTCGTGGGCGGGGGACGCCGTGTTCTCGGGGAACTCCTGCTGCTGGATGCGGGCCATGACCGCAGCTATGGGCAGCCCCTCGCTTCGGCAGAAGACGCCGGCCAGCCGGGGCGAGACGCCCAGATTTAGAAACGGTCCCGTGCGGAATGCGTCGTTGGCCTCGGCGATCCGCCGGACCTGCTCTCTGTCAGTATTCACAATCAATCCTCCTTCTGCATCCTACAATCTTGTGAAGATATTGTCAACGCTTTTCGGCAGGTGGAACAGAGGACCACATCCCCTCTTCCCCACAGGAACCCAACCCAACCGCAGCAGGGGCAGGTTCCTGCGCCGAGAAAAAGAAAGCCGCCCTCCATGGCGGCACCTCCCCTCCCTGGGATGTGCGGTTGTCAGGCGAACAGCAGTCCGCAGAGTATCAGGATGGCGAAGTAGATGAGCAGTACCTGCGACAGGGGCGGGGGCTGCCGGTCGTCCACGTCAGGCTAGTCCTGCCGCAGCGGCCAGGAGCCCTTGCGGTGATACGGGGCGATGGAGGTGTCGAGCCGCTGCTCCATCACGCACGCCGAGCATACCCCGTAGTGCGCTCCGACGAGGGCGCCGCCGAGAGGAATCCCGGTCGGCGCATCCTGCTCGGCGTGTTTTTCGCACAGGTCGATCTCCACATCGTTGAGGTACGCCGCTCGGTAGGTGACGACTTTGGTGATCATTCAGTCGTCCTCCGCTTCGATCCAGGTGGAGTATCCGGTCTGGGCGATCCGTGCCGCCACCGCTTCCGCCTGTTGGCGAGTGGTGAAGGGGCCGGTGTGGGTACGGTACGCTCGTGCGATGTCGCGGGCGGGCTCCTGGTAGACGTAGTAGTTCATTGCGTTGCGTCCTTTCTACTCCAGTTCGTCGCCGGTGTCGTCGGCACTGACGAGGCGGGCGGGCTTGTCCTTGACGTACTTGGCCAGCCCCTCCGCCACCTCCGACATGGCGAAGCCGATGTACTCCTTCATGCGGTCGTCCTTCTTCAGGTCCTTGACGTCGACCCCACGCAGCACGCTGTCCGCCTTCTTCACCAGTTCGGCGAGGCGCTCGTTCCCCGTGATGTTGCGGTTGCCGAACGCCTGCAGGAAGTCGACGAACTTGGTGACGTCGGTGTCGTAGAACTTCTTGCCGCCCTGCACAGACTTGAGGAGTTTCCCCACCATCTCCTCCATGCTGGCAGCCAGCGCGTCCTCGGTGCGGGCCAGCATCTCCTGCACCTGCCGTTCGGCCTCGCCGAGTTCCGACTGCAGGAACTCCTCGCCCACCGCAGCCAGCCCCTCGGGTACGCCGGGGGTGTAGTAGTCGACGTCGATGCCGAACTTGCTGGCGGCCACCTTCGGCGCCACGTAGTCGCTGGCCACGAAGCGGGGGCCCAGTTCGCCCGCCGCCTTGCGCACCTCGGACGGGTAGTTGGGGATGATGTAGGACTCGCCCAGGTCCTTCAGCCGCTGGCGGAATTCCTTGAGCAGGGCGTAGAACTTCTTCATGTTCGAGATGGGGATGGGCTTGAAGCCGCCGCGGAACGGCACGGGCAGGGCCAGCAGGCTGACCTTATAATCGAACTCGGTGAAGACCTCCCGCATGGGCTGGAAGAACTTCGGGTCGAGCAGGAACTTGGTGGCCCGGGTGCGGGCCTTGCTGGTGCCAGCCACCTCGTACTCGTTCTTGCGCAGGGTGCGGTCGTTGCCGAGTTCGTGCTTGACGATCTTGACCAGGAACACCGGCTCCTTCGCACGGTAGGCGCGGCTGCCGGTCTGCCGCTTCGCCTCCCGCATCTCCGCCTCGACGTCCTGCTGCGTCCACTGCTGCTCCACCTGCGCCATCGCCTCATCAGGCGTGGCCGGTGCGGCGGGCTCATCCTCGACCTCGGGAATCTCGGGTACGTCCTCCTCGTCCTTCGGCGAAGCCTTCGGCTGGGCGATGACGCGCTCGGCGGTACGCAGCAGGCGGGCGTCGCCCTCGCTGCGCTGGAAGTTGCCCGCCTCCCGACCGACGCTCTCGGCGAGGATGCGGTCCCGGTTGCGCAGCCGGTCGAGCGCCTGCTGCAGCCGGTCGGTCAGGGTGTTGCTCAGGTCCGGCTGGATGCGGCCGGCTTGCGCCTGCTCGCGGATCCACAGCAGGCCCTGGTTGATCTTGCTGGCGTCTTCGCTGGCGGCGAGTGCGTCCACTCGCTTGTTCAGGGTGTCGATTACGGTGTTGGTCATTGCATCGTTTCCTTTCTCAGTGCTGGTGCAGGTGGTCGTGGGTGTGCGTGTGGGTGTGCTGGCGCTTGGCCTTCTGCTTCTCGACGGTGCCGCCCAGCGCCTGGACGGCAGTCTCGATCAGGCGGTCGGCGCTGCCGTGTACGGCGGGGGAGAACTCCCCCGTCTCGAACTTCACCAGCCCGCTGTCTGTGAAGGTGATCTTGATGATGTTCTTCATGCTCCTCCTCCGCAGTTACTGCGTTCGTACAGGCAGTTGTCGCAGGTAGTCTCGCTCCAGTATTTTGAGGTGGGCTCGTCGTCAGGAACTTCGTCTGCGACGTACAACCCGCACTCGGTGCGACTACCATCGGGCTCATCGTAGGTGAGCGGACAGATGCGATGAGTTATCACTTGTTGTGTCCCTCGTGCTGCTCCGTGACGGCTGCGCACTTGTGCTCCCGGTGAGTGAAGCAGAAGTCCTGGCCGCACGCCTCGCACGACCAGTATCTCTGCTCGCCCTCCTGCTTGCAGGTGAAGCAGGACAGCCCAGGTTTCTGGTCGATGCGTCGCTTGGCGCAGGGCCGGCACAGGGTATTCAGGCAGCCGCCGAGGTCGGTGTCCACGAGGTCGGACAGGTATTCGCAGTCCTCGCACTTCGCCAGGGTATCCGCTGTGAATCTCATGCGGTTTCTCCTGAGTACACGACGCTGTAGGGGTTAGTGGGGTGGCAGTTCCGCAGGATGGACGTCTGGGCAACGATCTTCCCGCCCCCGCTGCGGCGACCATCTCTTACGGTGACGATCAGATCCCCGTTCGGGTTGACCCTGACCGCCACGTCGAGCGGGATCTGCCCGTCATGGCAGGCGGCGAACAGGGCGAGGTGCTGACCCAGAGGTATGACGATCTGCCCCATCCCTGTTGTCTTGTGAGGCTCCCGCACCCTGCGGGAATACTTCGGGGTGGCGTCATGTTCGCTCGGCTTCACTTCTGTACGCTCCAATCGTTTCTCTGGTACTCGACGGTGCCCGGCGCCGGGCACCGCCACCCGTACTTGCGGGCCTGCTGGTGGACGACCCGCTTGTTGTAGGATCGCCGCACCTCCGCCACGTTGATGGGGGCGTTACTGCTGCGGGAGGTCTGCGTCATCCTCCCCTTCTCGTAGGTGAGGGTGCCGTACTGCGGGTGGGTGGCGGACAGGCGTGGGCCGTTGGCCACGACTACGAACCCCATGTCCTCCAGCGCCAGCCGCAGCAGGCCGACGTCGGTGCGCTGTTCCTCCCACTGCAGGGTGGTCGTGGTCTGCACGTCATACCGGGTGAAGCAGGGCATTACTTGGCTGCCTCCCGCTTCTCGCGGTCCCATCTGATGTAGGTCGTGAACGGCATGTCAGTCCACCTCCAGTGCTCGGCGGACCGGCTGGCCCGCGGTCTGCCCGTTGCTGGGCGTGATGGTTGACGGCATCCGATAGATGCCGGGCTTGGATGCCGAGAGCAGGCGCTCGTGGGCCTGCTTCATGCGCTGCTCCATCTCCGCCCTGCCCTCGACGGAGACGGGCACGATGCGCTGCGCGGCCTTCGCCAGCGACCACCTGCGGTTGTAAGCGGAGCGGCAGCAGTTGCGGATCTCTCGTCCCGTCCACTGCTTGACGACGGGCGTCGGATCGTCCTCGGGGATCTGGTAGACCTTGCGGTAGTGCGCCCACAGGGCAGCCACGTCCTTGTCCTCGGGCATGGGGAAGTAGTAGATGCCCTCGCTGAAGCGGGACTTCAACTGCGGCAGCATGTCCAGGGTGTTGCTGGTGGCAAGGAACAGGATCGTCCCGTCGCCGGCCAGCGCCTTCAGCGTGCGCAGGGCGGAGCGGAAGTTGATGCCGCTGTTCCCGAGCAGGGATTCCAGGCAGGCGTTGATGTCGAAGGCGATGCCGATGACGCCCAGGTGGTTGGCGGCGCACTCCGACAGCAGGCTCTTGCCGCTGCCCGGTTCCCCGTACAGGATGGCACCCAGGCACTGGTTGTCCTCGGAGAAGTTCTGAAACTCCTGGCGGATGTCGTCCTTCACGCCGCCGTCCGTGGCGCCGCCGGCCGCTCGTCCTCCGAAGACGTCTCCGATTTCTTCCAGCCGTACCACCAGAGTGATGTTGGCACGGTCGCTCTCCAGCAGGGAGAGGATGTCCTCCACCGCCGCTTCGTACCCGAGGTAGTCCTTGGCGAAGGTGCGCTTGCTGTTCATGACCTTGAACCATGCCTGGGAGTTGATCTCCAGGACGCGCTGGTTGTTGATGCGCTCGACGGACAGCCCGCCGAAGCGGGCTCCCAGGGATAGGGCCACGGTCTGCTCGACCACGCCCGGCGACTTCAGTCCGACGAGGCTGCGGCTGGCCCGTTCGATCACCTCGTCGGTGGGGGGAACGTAGCCCTCCACCCCACCGGCTGCGGCCACGTCCTCGTTCATCTGCGTGACCAGCCGGCGCACGATGGCCTCGCACTCGGCACGGGTGGGATACTCCACGGTGTAGCGGAGCATTTCTCCCTGCAGGTCGATGGGCAGGGTGAGGATGGGGCCGAGGGCGATGAAGGTGCGGCGGGTTCCCTTGAATCCCCACACCATGTTCTTCGTGGCCTGCACCACGAAGGCGGCGTCGGGTGAACGCAGGCAGTGGTGGAAGCCGACGAAGATGACGACGCCCCCTTTCTGCACGACTTCGCCGGTGGTGTTGTCCTTCACCTCGCCGGGCAGGTTGTCCCGCAGGTAGGTCAGCACCTCGGGCACCTGACCGGGCGGGATGATGCGGTCGTTCATCTCGTTGGCGAACCCCTCCGCCGCCGGGGTGAGGGGGCGGATGCCGCTGGCGATGTCGTAGGCCACGATGGCCGGCGCCTTCTCGATGTCGCCGAACATCGCCACGATGTCGTTGGTGGTGGCGTACTCGTCGGGGGTCTCGATGGCGAAGGCGGGGCAGTCCTTCTTCCTGCCCAGCGCCAGGGTTTCTTTCAGGCTCAGGTTCATCAGAATGCATCCTCCAGCATGGTTTCGAGTTTGTCGCTGAGGACCGCGGCTCCGTCAGCATCGGCAGCAGCATCGGCAGCCCAGGCAGCATCGGCAGCACGGGCAGCAGCATCGGCAGCCCAGGCAGCA
>QZGF01000140.1_pt1 | contig 18574 bp, 18 predicted proteins | sample 1990021 | NCBI WGS metagenome assembly QZGF01 (sample SAMN10076523, study PRJNA491371) | Subsurface metagenome, whole genome shotgun sequencing project. | isolation source: subsurface fracture fluid from borehole BE326-BH2 | place: South Africa: Beatrix Gold Mine | collected 2015-06-18 | reverse complement strand
ACCGCGGGGGGCATGAAGCTCTCCTACAAGATCGGCTCAAACGCTATTGTCCACGTGTCCAATGCCGAGACAACGGCTTTTGCGACCGACCTGGTCCGGCTTTACCTCGGCTACCCGCTGGCCTCTGGGTACGAAGCCAACGCGGCGTTGGACGGCATTCTCGTGAAAGCCGGGGAGTACGACGACGCCGCAGCCGAGGCCTACCTCGGCGCGGCCAGCGCGCCCACGTGGGATCCCGATACGCTCTTTCTGTACCAAGCCGACAGCTCCCTTAGCGCGGAGAAATCCGCCGGCGGCCGCTGGATCAGCCCGACGATCGACGCCTCCACGGCGACCGACAAGGCCTCCGGCCTGGCCGTCGAGACCGCGACGATCCCGGCCGGCGCCAGCCTGACGGTGCACTCCCGGTCCTCCGCCGATGGGTCCACGTGGGGGGCCTGGGTCGCCCGGAACGCCGACAACTCCCTGGCTCACAGCGCCAACAACTATGTCCAGGTCCGGCTCACGCTGGAGCGGACCGACCTCGCCACGGATCCGGCGGTCCACAACCTGACGGTGAGCTTCGACAGCCAACCCAGCATGGCGATCCTCGAAACGGGCCTGGCGGCTGGTGCCCAGTACCACTTTACGCAAGGCCTGGGCTACTTGAGCATCGCCAACAAGCTCAACGACCTCCGGAAGTGGGATGGGCTCACGCAGACGCCCCAGTTAGTCGGCGGAAGTCCCCCGAAGCTGCAGTACGTCGCCTTCCACAAGAACTACGTGTTCGGGGCGGGGACGTCGGCCAACCCCAACCGGCTCTACTGGTGCGAGCTCCTGGACCTTGATAACTGGCCGGTCTTGAACTTCATCGACATCGCGCCCGACGACGGCGACCACATCACCTTCCTCTTCCCGACGCAGGACTACCTGGTGATCGGGAAGGAACGCTCGGTGTGGGTGCTCACGGGGGATTCCGCCGACACCTTTGCCGTGCGCCGGATCCTCGCAAGCGCCGGCGCCCTGGCCCCCCGCTCGGTGGCGCTGGTGCAGGGGCTCCTCACCTTCGCCAACGCCGACGGCGTCACCGCCACGGACTTCGTGGAGCAACGGACCGCGACGGAGCGGCTCGTCCCTACGTGGAACGCGCTCAATGCCCGGAAGATCAACGGTGTCGCGAGCCACTTCTGGCGCCACAAGCTCGTCATCGCCGTGCCGGACGGAACCAACCAGGTGAACTCGGCGGGCGTGGTCTTTGATGCCCTCCGGAACGCCTGGGGGAAATACACCCCGTTCGGATTCTCCTGCTTCACGCCCTTCCGCGAGGCCGGGAAGGACATTCTGCTGGCCGGCTCCGCGAGCGAGGGCCAGGTCTACGAGCTCTTCCAGGGCGCGAACTTCGCCGGCGCCGCCATCGCCATGCGGTACCGGAGCCCGGAATTCGGCTTCGGGGCCCCGGAACGGATCAAGCGCTTCCGCCGGTGCTGGCTGGAAATCAAGGGCGGCGTTTCGGCGACGACGGTCTACGTGGCCTTCCAGGTGGACGGCGGGAGCCTGTCGTCCGACGTGGCGCTGAGTATTCCCGCCGGCGAGGTGGTCCGGACCTACCAGGTCCTGATGCCGCAGGTGGGGATCACCCAGGGCCACGCCCTGGCGGTCCAGATCCGCCACCAGACGGTGGACGTCTCAATTTCCGTCCAGTCCAGTCCATCGCCCTCGAGTACCTGGAGCGGGCGGCGCGGGCCTCATGAGCCAGTTCGATCCGGGCCCGATCCCTACGGAGGTGACGCCGAGCTACCTCCAGCGGCTCCTCCTCATCCTGGCCAATGCGGTCAACAACATCGACAAGACGAACATTCACCCCAAGCGGATCGCTGGTGACGACCTGCTCAAGGACGTCTCCACCAAGCTCAAAAAGCTCGTCTGGACCGAGTGGCCGATCCCGCTCATCCTCCCGGCGAGCGTGGTGAGCACGACCGCCACCGGGGGCACGGAGTACGGCAAGTTCTTCCGGTGGGATCCGGCCAAGTTTCCGGGCATGACCTGGTCCCTGGAGGCGGCGCTGGCCATCAGCGACGCGGCCTCCACCGCGACGCTCGAGCTGCTGGAGAGCGCGGGCTCCATCGGTTCGGTGAGCACGCAGCAGACTGCGCTCACACGGGTGCGATCCGGCACGCTGACGATGCCGACCACGGCCCAGGATCTGTGGGTTCGGCTCAAGACGTCCAATGGGGCGCACACGGCCAGCCTGGGGGCTGCGCGCCTGATCGCCGTGCCCAGTTAGGAGGCGCTTCCATGCCGATGCACTTTGACGACCGGTTCTCTCGCCGGCGGGAAGATGAGCGCCAGACGTCCGGGCAGCAGAGGACCTCCGGGCTCGGCCGCCGGCGGACGGTGTTTCGGCGGACGTCGGGATCCACGACGACCACCACGGCCACCACCGCGCCGGTGTCGGCCCCCGTGGCGACCGAGGCGGATCGCTTCAGCCGGCGGGTCCCCTCCGTGCCCAGCGCCCCGGCGGCCACGGCCGCGCCCAAGCTGCAATTGCCCGCCGCCCCCGCCGCGCCCGACATTGCCGTGGACCTTGAGGCCTTGATGAAGCCCGGCGGGCTCGGGGCCTTCGACCCCTTCGCGGGGCAGAAGGACACCGGCGGCGGAGGCGGGGCCGGCGGCGGAGGCGGGGCCGGCGGCGGAGGCGGTCAGCCGCAGACCCCACCGCCCCAGGAGCCGCCTCCTCCAGAACCACCGCAACCACCGCCACCGCCACCGCCGCCCCCCGAGCCGCCCAAGGACATCAAGCGAGCCGTCGACGAGTTCTCCCAGGGCATGACCCAGATCTTCCAGGAGGCCGCGAATGCCGGCCCCGACACCCTGGGGATGCTGGTGGCTCTGCAAGACCGCTTCTTCCAGCGGCTTGACGCGGAGGAGGCTCGCGTCATCGGGGCGATCCAGCAGGCTGGTGTGGACGATCCGGCGACGCGGCAGGCCCTGGCGATGATCCGCGAGTCGGCCCAGGAGCAGCGTCGGGCCCTGCTCGACGAAATGAACCGCCGCGGCGTGGCGCAGTCGGGCATCACCCTGGCCGCGGAGATCAAGCTCGCCAAGAACCAGCTAAACGCCGAGGAGCGGCTGCTGGCGGGCCGCGTGGCCGATCTTCAGGGCCGCCTCCTGGACGCGATCACCGGGTTTGCCCGGCTCCGGCTCGAGGGGGTCCAGCGCTTCGGCCTGGCAGGGATCGAGCTCGGGGAGGCGCAGCGCGGGCGGGCGTTCCAGGCGGGGCTCGCTGGCGCCCAGGCGATGCAGCGGGCCGCGGAGTTCGCCAGCGAGCAGCAGCTCGCCCGGGCGGGGCTGGGGCTCCAGGCGGCCGGGCTCACCGGCCAGGTCACGCCGGAAATGGCGGCCTCGCTCGGCGGCGTCGGGATTCCGGGAATCCAACCGGGCGATACGCTCACCGCCCAGGAAGCCGCCCGGCGGGCCGCTCTGGAGCAGGCTGGCCTTCAGCTCCAGGCCGGGATCGCCCAGGGCCAGATTCCCCGCCTCTCCCAGTTTGGGGTCCCGGGCGGCCCAACGCTTGAAAGCCAACGCGGACAGGGCGGGCCTGGGGACACCCAGCTCATGGCCAACGCCGTCCGGCTGGCGCAGAACGATCCGCGGTTCCTCGAGGCGGCCGCGCGGAACGACCGCCAGGCCATGGCGCTCGTGGTCAACGAGTACGCCGGGTGGCTCGCCGGCGGGCCCACCACGGATGCCATCATCGCCCAACTTCGCGCCGAGGGGCTGATCCGCTAGGTGCCGGTGACCGACCTCGACCTCGCGCTCCGGCGCAAGCTCATCACGTGGGATCAGCTGAGCCCGCAGGGGAAGCAGGCGCTGGCGGCCTACTACCGCCAGCGACCTGCGCTCCCCGCCACGCCCGGGACACCGGGATCCCCACCGCAGGGCCTCCGCCCCGTAGGCTTCCGGGGGCTCACCGGCGAGTTCACGCCCCAGGTGACCCCGGCGCCGACGCCTTCGCCGATCCCGGCGGAGGCCGACGTCCACCGACGCGCCGAGCGGTTCGCGGAGCACGCGGCGCTCAAGCCGCCCCCCGGGCCGCCCACGCGCTTCCAGGAGCTCGCGGGCCAAACCACCCTGGGCCTTCTCTCGGCGGCCAGCTTCGGGATGATCCCCGCCAGCGCCCAGGCGCCGGACGACCAGGCGGAGCGAATCGCGCGGGGCCTGGGGACGCTGATCGGGTACGCCGTGCCTTACGGCGCGGGGCTCCGGCTGGGAGGGCTCCCGATGCAGGCGGCCGCGCGCGCGGGACTCCAGGGCGCGCGCCCGCTCGTTCAGACCGTGGGCCAGCACCTCGCCCGGGGCGCCGGAACGGGTGCGGTGATCGGCGCCACCGAGGCGGCCGTCGCCGGCGAGAAGCCGACCGGGGTCCTTAAACACGCCGCCGAAGAGGCCGCGCTCTTCGGTGCGTTCGAGGGCGGACTGGCGCTGACGGCCGTCGCCCTGCGGCCCGCGTTTGAGGCGGCCAAGCGGGCTTGGCACCAGGCGCGGGTCTCGGTAGACACCGTGACGCGCCGGCTCGGCGACGTGGCCGGGGTGCCGCCGGAAATCCGCCGGCAGGGTACGCCCGCGATCCTCCGACACCTGGGTGAGCAGATGCGGGCCACCGAGGAGTTCCTCGGGGCCGAGCCCGCCGTCCAGCTCCGGGAGATCACGCGCTTCCTCGAGAGCCAGAACCGGCTCCCGGAGGAACTCCGTCCCATCCTGGCCGATGCGCAGCTCGCGCTCCGCCGGCGGGCAGAGGCCCTGGACGCCGTCTTGGCTCGCACGGTTCGCCAGCGCGTGGAGGGACTGTCAGACGACGTGGCGGGGCAGGTGCAGCAGCTCGAGCGGCAGCTGTCCTTCGTCGAGAAGGAGCTCGAGGCTCAGGCGCGGCCGATTGCCCAAGGGCTTTGGGAGGCCCACCAGCAGGGCTTCGAGCACCTGGCCGAAGGGGCCAAGGACCTGCTTCACGCCATCCGCAAGAAGGGTGGGATTTGGGCGCCACCCGGATCCTCCTTCCGGGGCAAACTCCAGCAAGTGCTCGGGCCGAAGTTCGGCAGCGTCGTCCGGAAAGACGGCCGCCACCTGGACGAGCTCATCCAGGAGCTCGGCTACCATGACCTCAACAAATTCCTGGACGACTTGTTCCGGGCAGCTCACAGCGAGGCCAAGCGCGGCTGGCGGGACTTCCTGCCGGAAGCCATGGACGAACTGCTCCGCTACGCCGATGAGAGCCCGGAACTGCAAGCGCTGCTCGACCTGCGGGACGAGACCCGAGCGACCATCGCAGAGTTTCGCCGGCAGACGGTGACCCGAGAGGTGACCCACGAGGTGGCGCTGGCGCCCGGCGCGACGGTGCGGCGGCTCCCGCCGCTGCCGGGCGAGACGCCCCTGCCTGGTCGGCGCCCCCCGTTACTCCCGGGAGAAGAGCGAGCGACGGCGACGGCCGCCCAGGCCGCCGGGGCTCCCACCGCCCCCCCGCTGCCCGAGGGCCCCGGGGGGATCCCCTCCCCCGTCCCCGACCTCGAGGGGGCGCTGACCGCCGGCCGCCGCCCCGCTCTCGGCGTCCAGGTCCGCGAGGCCGCCGATGAGCTGAAGGGCGCCTTTGACGAGATCTTCGAGTTTGAGCCCCGGCTCCGCGACTTCCCCGACCTACGCAACCGGATCCGGCTCTTCCAAGACACCGGCCGGGATGCCGAGCGCGGAGCCGCCCAGGCCTTGTCCGGCGTCCTCCAGCCACTGCGGCACCAGCGAGAATACGAGCTCTTCCGCCGCCAGGTCGCGCTCCGGGACTTCGTGGAGACGGCCGAGCAGGGGCTTCCCTTGCCCCGGGGCATCACCGCGGAACAGGCGCGGCAGGAGGCGGCCCGGCTCTGGCAGGTGGCGGCGGAGCTCGGGGAGGACACCGTGGGCCGGGTTCGGGAAGCGCTCCAGCGCCATGACCAACTCGTCCGGAGCTTGGGCGAGGAGCTTGTGGCACGAGGCAAGCTCTCCCCGGAAAGCCTCCGCGAGCACTACTTTCCCCACCGGGTCCTGGACTACACCGCTCAGATCGAGCTTCAGACGCCGGGGATGCCGCGCCGGCTCCGGGCCCCGTTCCGGTACTACACCCAGGAGCGGCTCGGCTCCGTCCGGGACATCGATACCGACTATGCCCGAGTGATGCTCCGGCACATCTCCAAGGTCCGGCTCGACAACGCCGTGGACGACTTCGCGCAGGAGATCGCCCAACGCTATGACCTTCTGGCGCGGCTCCCGCAGGAGGCCCGCCGGGCGATCCTCGAGCGCGGGCTCCGCCCGGGACAGATTGTCGAACTCGGGGGCAAGCGCTACCGGGCGTGGCAGTATGAGCCGGGGCGCCAGCTCTTCGGGGGCCAGATCGTGAACCCGTCCCTCCTCGAGGACGCCCTGGCCGAAGGGCTGACCGTGGCGGAATGGCTGGCCCGCACCGGACCCCGCGGCGGCCTCCCGCTCCGGGAAGCCGCGGTGCTCGGTCAGCAGCGGCCGTTCTTCCTCCTGGAGGAGCCCATCGCCGAGGTCCTGAGCCGGCTGCGGCAGACGCCGCAGATGCTCCGAGCCTACCGCTGGATCGTGGAGGGCACGAGCCTCTGGAAGCGGCTCACCTTGAACTTCGCCGGCGTGCCGTTCCAGATGGGGAACTTCGTCGGCGACCTGATCAACCTGGTGCGCGAGGATCCTGCGGCGCTGGCCCTGGTGCCGCGGGCCATTGCGATGCTCCTCCGGGGGAGTGGCCGGGAGCTCGAAATGGCGCAGGCGCACCGGGTCCTGGAGTCGGGACTCTTCCGCACGCGGGGCCACCCGCTGCTCCAGGCCCGGGCTGGCCGGCTGGTCCATCCCATCGTGGAGCTGTGGGCCCGCTTCAATCCGATGCAGGTGGTCGAGCGCGGCTCGGAGCTCCGGGAGCAGGTCCTCCGGCTGGCAAAGTTCCTCAAGGACGTGCAGCGCATCGAGAGGGGCCAGCAGGTCGTGGCGCGCGCCATCGACCTTCGGGGGCTCGAGCCGCTGGCGGCCGCCGGAAAGGTCGCCCGCGAGTTCACGGTGGACTACGGCGCGGTCAGCCCAGCCTGGCAGGCCAGCATTCGCGGCCTGCTGCTCCCGTTTGCCACGTTCTACGTCGAAAACGCCCGCAACTGGGGCCGGTACGTCCTGCGGCACCCCACGGACGCGCTCGCCCGCTTTGGGGTACCCGCGGCGGCCATGTTCTACTGGAACAACACGAAGTTCCCCGAGATCGAAGCCGGGCTCCCGGACTACTACCGCTACATGCCCCACATCATCACGGGCTACAAGACGGAGGACGGGCGACCCGTCGTGATCGCTTTCCAGACGCCGGTGGACCTGGCAGGGCAGGTGTTCGGCCTCGACCGGCTGCTCGATAAGCTCGGAAAGCTGGAGCGGGGAGAACTCACCGCGGCCGAGGCCGCGAAGCAGCAGCTCGCCGACATGGCGCTGGGCGTGCCGCGGATGGTTCACCAGCTGACGACCCCGCTCATCAAGGCCTTTGCCGACGTGGGGCGGAACCGCGACAGCTTTACCGGCCGGGCCATCGTTCCCGAGCGCTTGAAGGGCACCGAGGAGGGGCGCCGGCTCCAGATCCAGTACGTCCTGGGCCAGTTCCTCACGCCCTATGCCCAGTATCTCCGGGCTGCCCACGCCCCCGAACCCGGACCGGCGTTTACCAAGACGGTCCTCCAGGGCCCGCTCGATGTGCCGCGCGCCTTGGGCGTTCGCACGCCGGATCTCGAGCGGGAGGCAGCCAGCCGAGCGTTTGAGGCGCTCGACGTCGCGGACGTCCGGTACCGGACCGCTCGCCACCAGATGGAGCAGGCGGTGATCCAGACGTTGGCCCACGGCGATTCCGGCAGCCTGGCGGAGGCGCTGCGCGCCCTGGCCCAGCAGGGCATCGTTTTTCGGGCCGATCAGCTCCGAAACCTCATGACGAGCCCGCGGGTCCAAATCGCGGTGGTCCAGGAGCAGCTCCGCTCAGTCCGCGACCCTGCCGCGCGTCAAGCGCTTCAGGCAAGGCTGGCCGTGCTTCGCCGGTTGCAACTGCTGGAGGGCGTGCAGGGCCTGCCGCGCACCATCAGGGCCGACGTGGGGCCGGCGCTTCCGCCTACAGGCCCGTAGCGGTAAGGCTCTGCCAGGCCGCCACCAGGGCCTCGTACCGAGCAAAGACGATCGGGCTCACGCGGCGGACCCCCTCAAGGACGGCCAAAGCCTGGGTCAGCTGCCCGGAGACCTCGAGCTCGTAACGCAAGGCAAGCAGCTTCGCCGTGGCCTGGTACGCCACCAGGGTTTGCAGGAACAACCCGTGGAAAGCCTGGGCTTTTCGTGGGACCTCCCAGCCCTCAAAGAGGCTCAGGCCGTTGCTGGCCCACGCGGCGAGATCCTCGAACTTCTGGGCCGCTTCGCCGGCGGAGAGGGTGCCGGCGGATTGCTGGTCCATGAAGGCCGTGAGAGCCGCCATCGCGTCCCCCATCGTGTTGACCGCCGGCGGCATGGCCTCCAGGTAGCTTCGGAGCGTGAGCCCCGGCGAGGTGACGGTGACCGTTCGGGTGGTGCCGTCCCAGTCGACTTGGGCATCGAGCTGCTCGCTGACGAGCCGGAGCGGGACCATGACCCGATCCTGGACGATCAGCGGCGGCACGTCGCCGGCCACCTGACGGCCGTTGATCCACAGCGTGATCGGAGCCTGAGCGGCCGCGCCGGCGACCATCACCAGCACGAGGCTCAAAGCCAGCAGGACGCGCAAGGGACGCATGGCTCCCACTCCTTTCCAAGGCGCGGGGCGGTTCGACGCCGTCCTACTGTACTCCTTTTCGGAGGTGGCGGTCATGGAGGGTACGATCGCGCAGGCCCTCATCCAAGCGGGCGCGCTCGGGGCAGTGACCTACATCGTCCTGGTGCAGCTCCGCAGTGACCTCCGCGGGCTGGCCAAGGAGGTGAAGCTGCTCACCATCGCGCTCCTCGGAGGCGAAGGGGCCTATGACAACCTGCGACGGCGCTTCGTGGCGAATGGTCGGAGCCCATCATGAGCGAGCGCGACCAGATCCTTGCCCTCGGCTTTCCCGACGTCCGGGCGTTTCAGCGCTACTACGGGCTCACGGTGGACGGCATCATCGGCCCCCAGACGCGCGGGGCGCTGGCCCAGGTGCAATGGCTCCGCCAGCTCCTCCCCACGGCCATTCGCCTGGAGCGCGAGGCGGGCCCGCCGGCGGCCGCGCGGCTCACCCAGGCGACGCTCGAGGCCGGCGTCGCCGGGAGCTCCACCTTGGCCCGGGCGGGCAACAACCTGTTCGGCGTCAAGGCCGGCCCCGACTGGACGGGGGCCTGGGGCGAGTACTGGACGTCCGAGTGGGACCCGGCGACCAAGCAGTACGTCCGGGTCCGCGCCCGGTTCCGGCATTACCCGTCCGTGGAGGCTTGCCTGGAGGATCACACCCAGCTTCTGCTGGGCCCGCGGTACCGGCCGGCGCTGGCCTACCGGGACAGCCCCGCCGGCTACCTGCGGGCCGTCTGGCGGGCCGGGTACGCCACGTCGCCCACCTACCTCGACACCGCGGTCGCGATCATGGCCAAGTGGCACATCGAGGCGCTGGTGCGCGACGCCATGGCGGGCGACGTCGCCGCCCAGGCGGCGGAGTATCGGCAGCGGCTCGTCAAGGTCCGTGAGCTCGTGGCGGACGTGGAGTGAGGGGAGGTGATCCCGTGGATCCCGTCGATCTCCAGCTCGTCGCCGGCGTCGCCGCCGTGCCGCTATTGTGGGCTTGGTCCAACTCCTGAAAGGCCTCGGGCTGAACGCCCGCTGGGCCGGCCTGGCGGCCATCGGGCTCGGCCTGGTGGCCTCCTTCGGCTACTTTTTCTTCCAGGACCGCGCCGAGTTCAAAGCCGTCGTGGTCGGGTTGGCCGTCGGGCTGGCGGCGGCCGGCCTCTGGTCTACGACCAAGAACGCGCTGGGCCAGTAGTGCGTCCCCCACCCCAGACCGCTTGCCCCCGGGGCCCTGTGCCCCGGGGGCCTTTTTATTTCGCGCGAAATGGTCAACGGGCGTGGCGCGGCAGGAGTTGCCGCACGCGAGGTCGCAGCTGCACCGGCCGCTCGGGTTCGGCCCGGACCGCCCGGATCGGCACCACCGCCCCGCGGAGCCGAGCGGCCGCCTGGCGGGGATGGGCCCCGAGGACGGTTTGGCGGAGCTGGGTTCGGCGGGCGGTTCGGACGTAGAGGAGCGTGGTGTTGAGCTGGTCATGGCCCATGAGGATCCGGACGTCGTTGATGCCCACATCGGCCTCGATCATGTGGGTCCCGAAGGCATGCCGGATCAGGTGGGGCCAGATCCGCTGTTCGATGCCCGCCCGGGCGGCCCATTTCTGGACGGCCTCGCGGACCATGCTCCGGCGGATCCGCCGGCCCCACGCCCCGAAGAAGAGGGCGTGGCGATCGCCCGGATCCTTGCACCGGGCCACGAAGTAGTTGCGCGCACTCCAGAGGTAGTCCCGCAGCGCGTCCACCGCGGTCGGCGTCAAGTAGACGTGGCGCTCCTTGTTACCCTTGCCCCGGACGGTGGCCACGCCGTTTCGGAGGTCGAGGTCGGCGAGATCCAGGCCACAAAGCTCCGACACCCGCATGCCTGACGAGTAGAGCAGCTCGAGGATGGCCCGGTCGCGGAGCTCTTTGGCCGTGCGGCCGGGGATGGCATCCAGAAGGGCGTTCATGGTGTCGGGGTCCGGCACCCGCGGGAGGAGCTTGGGGATCTTCGGGCGCCGGATCAAGCCGAAGGGATTTTTCGAGCAGTGGTCGGACCGCAGCAGAAAGTCATAGTACGCCTTGAGCATGCTGTGCACGGCCGCCACGGTGGACGCGCTGTAGCCTTTCCCGCCGCGACCCTGCCCCGGCTGCTGGAGCCCGGACAGAAATTCGCCGGCGTCCACCCAGCTCGCCGCCTGCTCAGTGATCCCGCGGCCGTCGCAAAACGCGATCCACCGCTCGCACCACAGGACGTACCGCTGCGCCCCCGCCGGGGCCACCTGGAGCTCGTGAAGCACGTGCGCCTGAAACTCGCGGAGGAGGTGTGGCTTGCCGGCCAAGGTTGTCCAACCCCCTGTACCGCCCCGCTCACCGTAAACATCGGCGTCCAATGGGAGCGCATATAGTCGGCTGCTGGGTGTTAGAGAGACCGTGGAGGGCTAAACGCGGGCCCAACTCAGGCCGAAAACTTCACCAAAGGGATGACGCGCCCACGTTCGGGACGTGGAGGTCGCCGGCCCGAAATCCGGCCATCCCGACCAAATTGTTGATTTCCCTGATTGAGCGCCTGCTGGATCTCTTCCCGGATGATCTCCCGGATGAGAGGCAGCAGGCGTTCAACGTCTGGGGGCATCGTCGGCCGAAGCCGGATGACCTTTTCTTCGTCTGCTTCCTCCAGCTGCTCGCTCGCCTCGCTCGCCATAGCCTCAAGGTCAATTCCCATGACCTCACAGTAAGAAATCAGGCGGGCCGGCGGGCGCTTTACGGCTCCGCGCTCCCAGTGGCTAAGGGGCGTCTGGGCGACCCCGTGGCGTGCCTCAATATCCTCTTGGGTTAAGCCGCGTTCCTCGCGGGCGCGGCGCAGGAGCTCGCCAACCTTCTTCCAGTCCAGCGCCTCAAACCGCCCGATGACTTGAAGCATCGCGTCAACACCCCCCTTCGCAGCCCCAGCCTAGCAATGAATGAGTAGGCAGTCAATATCAAACCGTCGCTTGACAGGTGCGACATCTCGTTAGTAGAATTTGGGTAGGCATTTGTGGGGGCGATTTCCATCGACGCATTACGGCAGCTACGCAAGGCTAAGGGCTGGTCCCAGGCAGAGCTTGGGAAGCGGGCCGGCGTGGCGCAGACGCAGATTTCCGCCTTCGAGCGTGGGATCGAGCCCACGCTGGAAAGCGGCATCAAGATCTGTCGCGCCCTCGGCGTCCCCCTGCGGCAGCTCTGGCCCAAGCTGGCGGACCTCCTTGATTCCACGCCTTCGGAGGTCGCGGGCTGATGGGCCTCTCCCGGCTCGAGCAGGAGACCTGCATCACCTTCAACCGGGCCGAGGATACGGCGACGGCGTGGCTCTTCACCCACGAGCCCAGGCTCTGGCGGCTCATGGCCGATCGCGGCATCCGGCCGGTCCGAGAGGACGTGCTCGAGGGCCGGATCGTGGCCCGGGCCTACCTGGTACCTAAGAGCTGGATCCGGGTCCGACCGAGCCGTAAGGCAACCCCGGCCCAGCGGGCGGCCGCGCAGAAGGCGACCCGGGCGCGGATGGCGGCCCGAGCCCTCGCGCAAGGATAGGCCCCGCTGTCGAGTTGGGAACGCAGGCGCGTTGATTTCTCGGGGCCCCGGCCCCGGGTGGTAGGGGAGGGTCCATCGGTGGGGGGCGTGCTCGATTTGCGGCAGGTGGTCCGGTGCGCGGCGCCTGACTGTCGCCGGCGCTTCGTGCAGCGTTCGATGCACCGGTTCTGGTGCCGGCGCTGCACGCTCCGGATGATCCGGGCCTACCTCCGCGAGCGCGGATCCGCGCTGGGAGGGGGGCGAGAACTGCGGGTGCAGGTGCTGATGAAGCGGTTGGGCCTCTGACGGTGGTGCGTCAGAGGCCCGGGTGCCGGTAGCCAAGAGAGCTACGGCCGGCTACATGGCGGGTTGATTGTACCGCAGCCGGCCCCAGTCAGGAAAGGGGTTCGCGGGATGTTCTGGATGGACGACTTCGACCGGGAGGACTTCCGGTTCGACGCGATGGTGGAGGCCGCGGCCGCGGCCCGGGAGGCCGAGGCGATCGAGGCCCACGGCCCGGCCGAGGTCCCCTGCGACTGCTGCGGCGCGACGATTCGCTGCCCGGCCGAGGCCGTGCACTTCGACGGCCCGGGGGCGGAGCAGCTCGGGATCCTGCCCGACGTGCCCGAGGCGATCGCCGACGCGGCCGCGGAGGGCTGGCCCCGCGGGGTCGCCTGCACGTGGGCGTGTCTGGAGACGGCGCTCATCCAGTGGGCCGAGCGCCGGCTGAAGGTCCAGGACGTGCAGCTGGACGTCCGGGGCGAGGCGGCATGAGCGTTCCGGTCACGGTGGGGGTCCGGATCAACGAATACGGCGGCGTCTGCCCGTGCGGCCAGGTGCTGCTGTTTCCCCGGGAGGACGGGCGGCCGGTCCCGGTCTCCCAGGTCCGTCCGGTGCCCCCACTGTGGCCGGACGGTGCGCTTTGCGCGAGAGGAGGACGACCTGTGCCCATCAAGGGCTTGAGCGAGGCCGTCCGGCCGCCGCGGGTCGGCAAGCTGCGGCTGGGCGTCAAGGCCACGAGCCAGTCGGGCAAAGAGTACCCGAAGGCCGTGGATTACTTCGTGATCCACGAGGATAACGTCACCGACCCGGCGATGGTCGAGGCCTTCCGGGCCCGCTTTGGAGACCAGCCCCGGGAGCTTCCCATCGTGCTTCCCTCGAACACCGAGGAGCACGTGTTTCCGCAGTACCTCAAGTGCTACCGGGCCGGCGTCGGCCTGTGGTGCCGCGGCGACGGGGAGCGGGCCCTCCGGCTCAACGACGACGGCAAGGGCATGCACGAACGGGAGTGCCCGTGCGAGCTGTTGGAGCAGAAGAAGTGCCGGCAGATGGCCACGCTCAACTTCCTGATTCCCGAGCTGCCCGGCGTGGGTGTCTGGCAGCTGACGACCTCGAGCACCAACAGCATCATCAACCTGAACAGCGCCATCCGGTTCATCATGAGCGTCACGGGCGGCCGAATTGCCGGCCTCCCGTTGAAGCTCCGGGTGGTACCCAAGGACGTCACCGTGGACGGCACCAAGAAGGTCGTTCACGTGCTGGAGCTGGCCGTGGACCAGCTCTCCCTGCCCCAGCTGGCGGAGCTCGCCCAGCGCGCGGCCGAGACGCCGATCTTTGCCCTCCCGCCCGTGGACGACGAGCCCGAGGACGTCATGGACGCCATCGAGCACTTCGGCCACCCCGAGGAGCGCGAGGCCCTCCACCAGCAGCAAGCCCAAGCCCAGGTCGCCCAGGTGCCGGGCTTCGGCGAGCACCCGCTGGACGAGCCGATCGGCAAGCACTTTGCCCGGCTGCGGATCCTGCCCGGCCAGCGGCAGGCGCTGCTCGGCAAGTACGGCACGGACCGCCAGGCGCTCTTGAGCGCGCTGGAGGGCCGGCCCACGCCGGGCCACGAGGAGGGCGCCTCCGCGCAGGCCGCGCGGCCGGCCAAGGCCCCGGCGACGGCCGAAGCCGCGGCGGGGAAGCGCGGCGGGAAGCGCCAGGCCAAGGCGGGGGCCGGGTGGCCGGCTCAGCCGGCGGAGGGCGAGGCGCCACCCCCGGAGGAGCCGCCGCCCAACAAGAAGCGCGACGCCGAGTGGCTGTTTTAGCCGGAAGGGAGCCGAATCCGGTGGCCGTGAAAAACGTCGGCTTGACGGCGCTGGAGCTCTATCTCGACTGCCCACGGGCCTACGCCTTCGAGCGGATCGAGCGCGTGCCGGCCCACAAGCCGGAACCCCTGCTCCTCGGCGGGGTGGCCCACGCGGCCATCGCCGCCTATTTCCAGCACTGCTACGGCAACGGCCTGTCGTCGGACCTCGAGCGGATCCCCGAGATCTGCCGGGTGACGTGGCAGACCTACCCCGAGCAGCCGCTACCACATCACGCCTACGACGACTACGTCGGCCTCGTGGAGGCCGCAGCCCGGAGCTACACGCTGGACGCCGAACACCTCGGCGGCATCGAGGACCGGGAGCCGCTGGCGTTCGAGCGGTGGACGGTCTGGCTGGTCATCGACCTCTGGGAGCTGCACGACGACGGGCTCACCGCGGTCATCCGGGACTGGAAATCGGACCACCACCTCTGGAGCCAGGCCGACGCCGAACAAGCGCTGCAGCTCCAGGCCTACGCCTGGAAGCTCGGCATCCAGTACCCGCAGATCCAGCGGTTCGTGTGCGAGTACCACTTCCTCCGCCACGGCAAGGTCCGGCGGGTGGAGTACGACCGATCGGTGCTGGCCCGCTTCGAGGAAAAGCTGCGGGCCATGATCGCGCTCCGGGAGGGGGCCAAGGACTTCCCGCCCCGCCCGGGCGCGCACTGCCAGTGGTGTTCCTACTCGGAGATCTGCCCCGCCTTCAAAGTCCCGGGCGTGGTCCACATCGAGACGCCCGAGGACGCCCGGCACATCGGCGAGGAGATCCTGGTGCTGGAGAAGCGCCTCAAGGACCGCAAGGAGGCCCTCAAGGCGTTTACCGCCGCCCATGGCAAGCTCGCCGTCAACGGCATCGTGTTCGGCCACTTCCTGACGGAATCCCACACCGTGGAGGACCTGGTGACGCTGGGCCAGGTGCTGGCCGAGGCCGGCCGGGATCCGTGGGAGCTCGTCCGGGTCGACGCCACCAAGCTGAAGCCGCTGATCCGAGACCCCGAGATTGGCCCCAAGCTCGAGCCGCTCCTGGTCGACAAGAGCTACTCGTCGTTCACCAGCCGCAAGGACAAGGGGGGCCGTGACGATGCCTAAGCTCACCGGGATCCGGCTCCAGGACTGGCGGCGCCACCGGGCGCTCACCCTGGAGCTCGCAGATGTGACGTTCGTTTTGGCGCCCAACCGGGGCGGCAAAACCAGCGTCGTCGCCGCGCTGGAGTATGCGCTCACCGGCCGGTGTGCGTTCACCGACGAGGCCGGCCGTGGCGCCGACGTCCTCATCCGGCATGGCGCGAAGCGGGCGGCCGTCGAGGTGGACGTCCTGGAGCCGGGGGAAAACGGGGCGCCCGACGTCGTCCGGACCGTGCGCCGGGAGATCCCGTCCAAGCTCAGCGTCACGGGCTTCGAGGGCTCCGTCACCGCGCAGCAGGAGGCGCTCACCCGCTGGCTCGGCGCCCCGCCGGGCCTGGTGGCGGCCGCGCTCAACGTGACCCGGTTTCTTCAGCTCTCCCCGGACAAGCAGCGCGATCTCCTGTTCGCTATCGCGTGCCCGGAGCTCACGCCGGCGCAGGTGGAACCGCACCTGGTGGACTGGCTCGTCGAGCGGGATACGCCCGACGACCTGCTCACCGTGGCTCAGGCCATCGCCGCGGAGATCCTGGATGAGCACGCCGGCGCCCCGGACGTCCTGGCCGCCGCCCACAAGGCGGTCTACGAGGCCCGCCGGGACGCCAAGCGCGACCTCCAGCGCCTCGAGGCGCAGCAGACCGACACCCTCCCGGCGCTTCCGGCCGGGGTGTCACTGGCGGACAAGCCCCGGGTCGTCCAGCAGCTCGATCGGCTCCGTAAGGAGCGCGAGGAGACGCTCGAGCAGAAGGGCCAAATCCGGCAGGCCGAATTCCGGCGGGCGGAGCTCCAGCGCCAGCTGAAGGACTGGAAATCGCTCGTCGGCGAGGCGCAGGAGGCCCTGAAGATCGCCCCCAAGCCGGCCGACGTCCGAGCCGCCGAGATGGCCCTGGCCGACGCCGAGCGGGCCCGGAAGGCCGCGCGCGAGGAACTCCACCAGGCCGATGTCACCGTGGCCCGGGTTCGGGGTGAGCTCGAGGGCATCGAGCGCATCGTGGCAGGGCTCGGGGATCCGCAGGGCGGGCACTGCCCGTTCGCGCCGGGCCCCTTCCGGTGCTCCATCACGGCCGCGGAACTCGCGGCGCAGGCCGACGCGTTCCGGGCCCGCTGCGAGGGCCTCAAGGTGCAGCTCGCCCAAGCGCTCAAGGAGGCCGAGCAGGCCCGGGCCGCCCTGGCCGCGGCCGACCAGGCCCACGCGGACGCCCAGGCGCACCTGGGGCAGCTGCAGCTGGCGGCCGAGCGGGCCGAAGGCCTGCCCGACAAGATCGCCGAGTGGAAGGACCGCGTCGAGGAAACGGCCGCCGAGATCCAACAGCTCCCGGGCGCCGACGCGCTCGACCAGATCGACCAAGTCCTCCAGGGCCTCGCCGAGCGAATCGCCCGTGGGGAGCAGATCCTCGCCACGCTGGAGGCCGCGGAACGGGCCGAAGCCGACGCGGACCGGCTCCAGGCGGCCATCACGGCCCTGCGTCAGCGCGTCGAGGCCCTGGAAATCCTCGTAGAGGCCTTCTCGCCGGCGGGCATCAAGGCCGAGCTCCTCCGCCGTGGCCTCGCCGACATCGAGCGGCTGGCGTCGGGGTGGCTCCAGCAGCTGCTCGGCGAGGACCTCGCGTGCACCATCCAGGCGGAGCCCTTTGGGATCGGGATCCGCCAGGGCGAGCACGTCACCCCGTACCACGCGCTCTCCAGTTCCGAGCAGTACCGCGTCGGCCTGGTGCTCCAGGCTGTGCTTTCTTTCAAGGCGGGGCTCGGGTGGCTGGTGCTCGACGGAGTGGACCTCCTGGGCCCGCCGGACCGGACCGCGCTCGTGCGGCTGCTCCAGGCCTTCCGAAGCGCGTTTGCGTCCATCGTCGTCACCGCGACGATTGGCGAGCGGGCGCCGGCGGCCCCGCCGTGGCCCGGGTGGGCGACCTACGTCCTCACCCCGGACGGGCTCGAGCGATTGGGGGCGGCGGCATGAGCTGGGCACCGGGACCGTGGCGGACGGGCGACTTGACGACCGACTTCTGGATCTACGACGCGGAGGGGAATGCCATCGGGGTGGTGTTCGCCTATGGCCCGGCGATGGACCGAGCAGCCACCGCGCGCCTGATGGCCGCCGCCTGGGGCCTGCGACAGGCGGCGCAGGGGCTCGTGGAGGCGCTTAGTGAGCGGCTGGGTCCAGACGGAACCCCGGGCTCCTACGCAGGTGGGGACCCGCTGCTGACCAGCGAGGAAGTGCAGGCGCTCCAACTGGCCCGCGCCGCCCTCGCCCAAGCCGAGGGCCGGGAGGCGGTGACCCCATGACCTGGCAAGCCCCGGATCTCCCCGGCGCGGACGCTCCTCCCCTCGAGTTTTGGGGCCGGTGCTGGGGCTGTCGGACGTTCGGCCGGGACCTCCAGACGTCCTTCAACGAGCTCCTCTGTGGGCGGTGCCGGCGGCTCGCCGAGCGGTTCGAGCGCGGCTTCCGTGGCGGGAACGTGTTGGACGCCGCCCTCGAGTGGGCGCTTGGGATCCTGGAGGCCCCGGAGGACGCCACCCAGGCCTACGCCCGGGGGGCGGCCCTGGGGGCGGGGATCGTGGGGCTCCTGTGGGCCCTGGTGGAGCTCGGGCGCCGCGTAGCGGGCTAAGAGAGGGGGAGCCTGGTGGCCTATTTCGTGGTGATCAGCACCGATGACCGGAATCAGCCTGGGACCATCCGGGTGGACTACGAGGTCGAGGTCGTCCCGGCCGCGTCGGCTGCGGTGGGAGGACCTGGTGAGCGCGGCGGCACGCGTCAAGGCCGCATCAACATCTGGGTGGACCAGCCTGCTCCAGGCGCGGGCCCACACCTGTACCTGTCCCTGCGGCTAGAGGAAGCGGCGGAGTTGAAGCGCGAGCTAACGCGGGTCCTCGAGCTTTTGAAAGAGCGGGAGCGGGTGGCGGGATGAAGGGCCTGGCCGACTTCGACCTCGAGGCCGTCTACGAGGCGGAGATCCGACCGCTGATGGACCGGATCCGGACCATCTGCCGGAAACATGAGC
>QZGF01000047.1_pt1 | contig 18602 bp, 17 predicted proteins | sample 1990021 | NCBI WGS metagenome assembly QZGF01 (sample SAMN10076523, study PRJNA491371) | Subsurface metagenome, whole genome shotgun sequencing project. | isolation source: subsurface fracture fluid from borehole BE326-BH2 | place: South Africa: Beatrix Gold Mine | collected 2015-06-18 | reverse complement strand
GTCAGTCTTTACAAAGCTGGAGCCCTTGAAAATAATCAACAAAATCGGTTTGGAAGAATTTGATAATCAAGGAAGAATTTTGGGAGTCAGTTTTTCTGATTTTTCCCTGCTAAATGTCTATATGCCCCACGGAGGAAGACAGAAAGAAAACATGGGGTTTAAATTAAAAGCTTATTCACATTTGGCGAGATTTATTAAAAAGATGACGGCAAGAAATATAATCCTGATCGGTGATTTTAATATTGCTCACAAAGAAATTGACTTGGCAAGACCAAAGCAAAATATGGGCAATACTATGTTTACACCCGAGGAGAGAGTGTGGCTTGATAGATTAATAGCGCTTGGTTTTGTTGACAGTTTTAGGATTTTTAACAAGGGAACGGGTTTTTACTCATGGTTTCCATATAGTTATAATGCGAGAGAGAGAAACTTGGGTTGGAGAATAGATTATGCCTTTATCGCAAAAGACCTAAAATCAAAAATTAAAGAATCATCTATTTTAAATCATGTAAAAGGCTCGGATCACTGTCCCATATTAGTGAGAGTTGATTTATAATTGCTCAATGTCAAGTCTTTCTGTCGGGATAAGACATACCCAACCACAACATTAGACTTCAAGTTCGGGCTTATTCTCCCACACCCAAGAAAATGGCGGATTATTGAGGAAAGAGATAACTTAGGGAGAATTATCCGCTCCGTGCCACCACCATTAATCCTGGAGAACCCTTCTAAACCTTCATACGGGCTTTTACAGGGATAATTCGCAGGATCTTTGTTACATGTTATAATACAGTTAAATGAAAGTGTATTTTACAGCTTCGTCTTCAGGAAGTCATAAGGAAGATAGGGAAAATTATCTAAAGGTGTTACAGGTGATTAAATCCTCCAAACATACAATTACAAATCCTTATTATGCTGCTATGCTTGAATCTCAAGAAGGTGGTCGTGAAGATAAGGGCGGGGTAGGAGAAGGTGACGACGTGTTTGAGACATTAAGAAAAAAAATATCTAATTCAGATTGTGTCGTAGCCGAAATAACGATTCCTTCGACATCTCTGGGAATCCAAATTGAATATGCTCTGAGCAATAAAATACCCGTTTTGTGCCTTTTCAAAAAAGGAGGTAATGGAGATTTACCATTGATGGTAAGAGATTATAAAAATCCGTTGTTGTTTAAACAGTCCTATACTCCTAAAAACATCGCTGGTATCTTAAGGCGGTTTTTCAAAAATGTCCCGAAGACAAGGATAAAGTTTAACATGTTTATTCCATACGAGCTTGATAAATATCTCTCGTATTTATCTAAAAAGGATCGTATTCCCAAATCTGAAGTTGTCCGAAATTTGCTCCAGGATAAGTTGAAAGCGGATACAGAGTATTCTTCCTAGATATTAATTTATTTTTACGAAAGGTTGACAAGAGATTTCTTTAAAACTATAATCCTCTTTATTGTTGCTTACTCACTGGTGAGTAAACTCTATGGCTAAGACGAATAAAATTGTAGAAACAGCACTCTTGTCAACTCCAGGAGTTGTTATCTATTCAAAAGATTGTCCAATTGAGGTTAAACCAGGTATATTTTCACCAATTTACATAAACCTCAAGAACACATTACCGATCTATGAGGTAAGACATCTTTTGGTGAGAAAAATGTCAGAACTGATTGGCGATGAACCAGATTATATATGTGGAATTGAGAGTGGCGGAACATATTATGCTTCAGCTATAGCGGATACGCTCATAAGACCTGTAATTCTATATCGCAAAGAAAACAAAAAATATAACGACAAACGGAGGATTGTCGGTATGACTCCAACAAAAGGTTCATTGGTTGCAGTGGTAGACGATGTTTTCGCGACTGGTTTGACTGTATCGGGGGTGGTTAAGTTTTTCAAAGATTTAGGATGTAGGGTTAATCTCTATTCGATTTTTAGTTATGGTTTTGACAAAGAAATCGGAGATAAATTGGGTGTTAAGGTCTTCTCAATTTCCAATTTTAAGAGTTTGTGTAAAGTTGCCGAAAAGCTCAAAATCTTCACGCCTGAGGATATTAATTACTTAACAGAACATGTAAACACCTATAAAGATTACTTGAAATCTATTTAAGCCCATGTTTTTAATACTAGATTTTGGTAGCCAGTATACACATTTAATTAAGTTCGTATTGTCTAAATTAGGATACGAATCCCACATTCTGGCGGGAGATTATAGAGTAGTGGAATTTTATAATAAATTGAATAAGAATAAAAATCTCGAGGGTTTGATTCTTTCTGGTGGTGCATCTTCGGTGTATGACGGTAAGATTGATTTTGATAAAAAGTGGCTAAATTTGGGAATTCCAATCTTGGGTATCTGCTATGGTCATCAGCTGCTGGCTGACAGAATTGGCGGTAAAGTAGGTGCTGGAAAAGCGGAGTTTGGCAAATCTGTATTAGAGCTGAAATGTTCTGACGGAATTTTTAAGGATTTGCCAAAGAAGTTTGTGGTTTGGATGAGTCATCGGGATTCCGTAAAGAAGTTGCCCAAAGGATTTTCAATTATAGCCTCTAGTGATTACTCTAAAGTTGCTGCGATTAAGGATGATAAAAAGTTGTTTTATGGCGTGCAATTTCATCCAGAAGTATCGCATACGGAGAATGGGTCTAAAATTCTAGATAATTTTTGTTCGGTTATTTGTAGGGCAAAACGAGGGAAGCGGTGGACGGCAAAAAACTTTATCGATTCCATTGTGGGAGATTTGAGACAAGAAGTTGGTTCTGAGAAGATTATTTTCGGTTTGTCTGGCGGGGTTGATTCTTTAACAATGAGCGTTCTTCTTCGCAAGGCATTCCCTAAAAAACAAATAAAGGCAGTGTATGTTGATACTGGTTTGATGCCAGATGAGACGCTCGTGGAGGTCAAGTCGTTCTGTAAGAATTTTGACATTCCTCTAAAGATTTTAGATGCAAAAGAGGTGTTCTTTAAGTCGCTAAAGGGGATAGAGGATCCAACTGAAAAAGGGATGATAATTGGAAAGAGGTTTATAGAAGTGTTTGAAGGTTATGCAAAGAGTTTTGGAGCTAGATATTTTGCGCAAGGAACAATCTGGTCGGATGTCGTCGAAAGTGGAGTTACTAAGTTTTCCTCAAGAATTAAGCCACATCATAATGTTGCGGCTCTACCGAAGAAATTTAAATTCAAATTATTGGAACCATTGAGAGAATTATTTAAAAATCAAGTGAGGGAGATATCTAAAGAATTGGGGTTACCTGATTGGGTAGTCAAAAGGAAAGTATTTCCAGGACCTGGATTTGCAATAAGGGTTCAAGGCGAAGTAACGCCGTCGAAGGTAGAGTTGGTTAAAAAAGCTACCAAGATTGTAGAAGATATAATTTATCAATCTGAAATAAAAGATAAAATTTGGATGGCTTTTGCAATTTTAATAAATGTTCCAAGCCTTGGTGTGAAGGGTGATGACCATGTTAAAAACGAACAAGCGGTGGTGGTAAGAATCGTGGAGTCAGATAATTCTATGACTGCCAATTTTTCAAGAATCGCTATGCCTTATTTACCCGAGATATCTAAAAGGATTGTAGATGAACTTAATATTGGAAGGGTTGTCTATGATATTACTGATAAACCGCCTGCAACAATAGAATGGCAATAGAGAGATTCCCTGCTATAATGGTTGAGATTCCAATCCCTAGAGTCCATTTCAGTCTTGAGGGTATTGATGGTGTTGGTAAAACAACGCAAGTTATCAGATTAGAAAAAGAGCTGCTTTCAAGAAATATACCTGTTCAGGTCGGTAAAAGTCCTAGTTCTACTCCATTGGGTGAATTTTTACGACATAATATGGGAAGTTTGAAAACTTGGGAACGCAACGCCTTATTTCTTATGGACATGATAGCTGTCTTGAAAGATAACGAGGGAACAAATAGGGTTTTAATTTGGGATAGATATAAAGATTCTAACAGAATTGCAAATAAAGATATGACTCTTGAAGAGGCAGAGGGTTCTGTAGCTTGCTTACCAGAGACCACAAGAACATTTTTACTAGATCTTGATCCAGAGATAATTGTCAAAACTCGCCAAGACTCTTTGCATTCTCACTCCATGGATTTAGACTGGCAAAGAGAAAAAAGGCGAAGATATTTGGACTTAGCCGAGCGACATTCGCCAAGAATTATAGTCATCGATGCAACACTGGAAGAAGAACTAATAACAGAGTTTATTGCTCAAAGTATAGTCTCGGATTTGAAAGAGAGGGGATTGATATGAAAGAAAGACTGTTGATAGTTGGTAATCTGGCTAAAGATGTCATTGACGGAGAAGAAAAATATGGAGGATCAGCCGCCAATCTAGCAATAGCTGCTAGGGGCTTGGGAATTCAGGTTGGAATAATGTCAGTATTAGGAAAAGACGAATTTAGTGCGAGATATCGCGAATTTTTGATTCAAAATGACATAGACCTTTCTTTAACTTCTGACAGTGTTGAGCAGTTACCTGTTTGCGAAGTTATATCTAGAGACAATTCAATTTCAAGTAGTATTTGGTATGACAATCAATGTCATCCAACCATGGACAGGATGGAAGTTCCTAATGGATTAGAAACTGATTATGATGTTGCTCATTTAGTAAGTTGTCCACCGGGTTTGGCGAGAAGATTAGCTTCGTTAAGGGTAGAATTGTCTTACGAACCAGGTCCAATGTTAATTGAAGATCCGAGGTATTTTGATAAAGTTGTTGCTGGTCTTAGTTCTTTTATCTTCATGAACAAAGAGGAACATCAAGCTGCGCTTGCATATCTTGAAGATCTTACTTTGAGTGGAGACGACTATCAAAAGCTATTGGCTTTAATTGTAACTCTTGGCGCAGAAGGTTCTAGAATTTATCAAAGAAATCGAGGGAGTGTTACAATCTTGGAACTTCCGACAATTCCTGTTGAGAGAGTTGTTGATCCTACTGGAGCGGGAGACAATTTTAAGGCTGGTTTTTTGGTTGGTTATATGAGGGGTAGACCAATTGTTGAATGTGTCCAAATAGGTGCGGAGATGGGCGCAGCTTGTGTCATGCTAAAAGGGGGTGTTCTTCCCAAAGAAGTTGTTGTTAGAATAAAGGATAAATATCGATTATGAGATACACAGATATAGATACAATAGGGAAAAGATATCGTTTTAAAACAAACCTTCCTATTATTGGAGATAAAGAGGGTTTACTTTTAACGAGTTATCAATCAGCATCTGAGCATACAGCAAAACGCATCCTTCGAAAATTAGGGAAAGTTCCAGTCTTGGAGTTGTGTTGCGGGGTTGGAGGCACGACAGTCTTTCTAGCTAAATATTTACCCCACATCTACGCTGTCGATATAAATCCAGAAAGGATAAGAGCAGCAAAAGTAAACGCTAGAACATTTGGGGTTGAAGATAAGATAACTTTTGTTGTGAGGGATGCTTTAGATGAGGGGATGCTTGTTCAGGCTAGAAAGAATGGTGTTCAGGTAGTAGTTTCGGATGTTGAATGGAGAGAGGATTTGGGACTTTCTCTGTCTGAAACAACCCCCGACATTACCAAGACTATTCCTTCGACACCAATTCTTTTTGAAAAGGTTAGTAGACTGGTAACAAAAAATTTAGCTATGCACATGGCGGCAAATAGCAACAAGGAACAGCTGAGAAAATTAGGTGTGTGTGAAATAGAAGAAATGAGCTATTACGGGAAAGTGAAGTTCGTCAATGTTTATTATGGAAGACTGGTGAACAAAGAAGGAATAAGTTCTTATGCGATGAAGTGAGTCGTTTGTTGTGGATCTTTAAGATAATTTGATGTAGAATTACGCTAGTTATGGCAGATTTAGCAACAGATAAGACACACCTAGTTTTGGTTAACGCAGTAGTTGAAAAGGACGGGAAGATTTTAGTTTCTCAAAGAAGTTGGGAAGAAACTCACGAACCAGGAAAGTGGACGATACCTGGTGGGAAGGTGGAAAGGACGAAGGGTGATGTTTGGAATGTCATCGAGGAAACTCTCAAGAAAGAAGTAAAGGAGGAGACTGGAGTTGAAATAGAAGATCACGCTGAACTTTTAACAAACAACACTTTCATTCGTTCAACTGGACAACATGTGGTTGCACTTATCTTTCTTTGCCATTGGAAAAAAGGGGAAGCAAAACCACTCGAGGATACTATTGATACAAAGTGGGTTTCTGAAGAAGACTTAAAAGATATGGAATTTGCTCCCAATGTAAAGACCTACATTCAGAAGGGATTTGAAGCACTTCGTAAGTAGTTTTCTTAATGATAAAATAGTTCTAGTTCTAGAATAACTTTAAACTCTTCGGATTTCGTATTTGAGATTTTGTACTAGAACTTAAGCTTCTAAAACCTAAACAAAACAACCTCATTTTTGCTAAAATTAACTGTTAAGTGATTTTTTAAACCGATGTCAAATCTTTCTGTAGGGATAGAATAAGATATTCCACAACTTTAGACTTCAGATTTAACTTCTTACTTCCAAACAAAAGAACTGTCAGAATTATCACCCAGAGAGACGATTATGGAAGAATAATACGCTCTACACCGCCACCTATCAGCTATGAAAGTCCTGCCATACCCACAAATAGCTTATAATTGGGATATGCCAGCGAAAATTCTTGATAATCAAGACCCTAAAACAAAAGAATATCTTGCAAAGATAGGGGAAGTAGTTGTTCTCCTAAACCACTTGGAGGCGATGGTTGAATTTTGGATTTGGGAACTTATTGGTGCTGAGGGAAATGCGGGAGTAAAGCAACAAATAGGAAGGAGAATTACTTCGCCTTTAGGTTTTGAGAAGAAGGTTCAACTACTCAGGTCTTTAGTTGTTGAAAGATGTGGCAAAAAGAGAGCAAGAGAGTTTGAGGAAATACTAGAGTTACTTATGAAGTGTTGCAAAGCAAGGAATGATATAGTCCATTCTCAGTGGTTTATACAATATGGGAACGAAAAAGAGGGAATACCCTCGACAACTCACAAGATTAACATACCTAAGGTCTTGAAACCACAACGATCATTTAATTTCTCTAAAGCGATAAAAGATGTTGATCTCTCTGAACTAGATCAATCTGTCTCTGAAATTAACATAGCGATTGAAAAACTAATGAGATTTTTTACTTCTTCCTTACAAGGGTGAGGATGTCTTCCTCTGTTTCGTAGGCTCTGAGGCTACCCTGAAGATAACCCAATCGATAACTAAGGCTGGTGACCATCAAGCGCCAGTTTGTGCCTGATAAAGCCCCCTGAACGAGCTTTCTGAAGCCATTGCGACTGTCATACTCTTGGCGGGAGGTGTTACTGTCTTGGACAGTAAAACCAACGATAAGCTGCTTTCCAAACTCAGGCTTGGACAATTCAAGACGGATATAACCTTGAGAATTGATGGTGTCGTTAATGAGCTTTTCAAGCTCGACAACAGTCAGTTTTTTAATGTTGGCTACTGCGTCATATTCTTTTTTGTGTTTTTCCCGCTCTTCCATTTCGTCTACGAGCCTTTTCATCTGGTCAATTCTCCAAAGGCAATCCTGACCATCTTCATCAGAGAGACAAAACTCAGCACGATATTCCTTAAGTAGGAGTCGATCTCGCTCTTCTTTTTTCTTTCTATCGACTTCCCATTTATTAAAATCGTCTTTGTCAACCTCTTTATAGCCACAAGAAGAACAGGAAGTCGTCCAGATTGTTACCTCCCCCTTTCTTTTGTAGGTTAGCCTGGCTTCGTGTTTGCACTTAGGGCAGAGTGGGGGTTTGAAACAAACTCTGAGCCATCATCATAAACACCTCGTCTTTTCTTGCAGTTTGGACATTCAAAGAAGAAAAGAACTCTCATGGGTTTATTTAGGTGGTCTATGAGGTCTTTAGTGGTAGCGAGCATTGGGCTATTGCATTGATGGCAGAGAATATCCTTCGGTTCGACGGCATTGTCTAATCGATCCTGGCGTTGGCGATCATCGTCCATCCACTTTAGGATGGTGTCCTTTTTATGCCGAAACCTGTCGATTTTAATAGCGTTGATGGTATAGCTGACAACTTTGTGAACCTCGGTATCGAACTTTTTCTTGGAGTATTTTTTGAAACTCTTGTCACCCCGATGCTTTTCAAAGCCACTTTTCAAGCTCCAGTAGTAATCAAGACAGGTCTCGATGGTGTGGAGATCGTAAAGGTCATTATAGTAAGATTCGTCCCTCAAATATCGATAATGAGCCATAATATTCAGAACAATTTATGTTTTATCTTTTTTACTCCTATCACCAAGATGCTCATTTATAACTTTGGCGATTTCTCCTGGGGTCATATCAATATGTCCTATTTGTTTTAGTAATTCGTCGACTTCATTTAGACAATCTTGATTTTTACATTGCACATAGATGTTTTTCAGCTGTAATAGAATTTTGATAGCCAGGTCTTGGACAGCGTGTAGGTTTCTTCTGGCGAAGTGAAATCCTGCATATCTTTCAAAATCAAAATCTTCATGAAAGACATCGATTGAATCTAGGAGAGCAGCATAACTGCTATGTGTGTAGAGGGAATAGGTTTTATAAACTTCTTTTTTCATTTCCTCTACGGGTAGTTTGACGGAAGCAGGATTTAGTTGGTTAATTACTCTATCAAGAGCCTTTCGGGCTTTTTCATTTTCGATAATTTTCCCCTTAAACCACTTTTCAAGTTGTTGGTTTTGGCTATCTTCAAATAAAAGAAATGCTAAATCAATAGATTCCGTTCCAGAGCGTGCTAAATCTACCATCTCAAGATTGTGTCCTTTCTGGGCAAGAAGAATTATCGTTTCAAGATTACTAAATGCCTTCCCAAGAAGCAGATAGGCTGCTGCATATTTAGTCTGATCCCAAATATGGGGGACATATCTTTTGATTTGCTTCATCAGTTTTTTAATTTCTGGCAGTGCGTCCTCAATCACTTTTATTTGAGCGTTTATAGCGTTTTTGTCCAGGCGCTTCTGATTTGATGGGTAATCAAGATGTGTAAGGAGATAATAATATCCCTTTCTTGATTGAAGCTTTTTAAGGCGTTCACTAATTCTTTCTTCTAAATTATCTGCCATAGCAACAAACAGTATACCAATTTCTCTTTAATTTTTGTATAATTTTGTTGAGTTATGCCGAAAAAACTGTCACAACTACAAGAGAAAAAAGCGCCCTTTAATAAAGTCATTAAGATCTCATTTGTGATTTGGCTAACCTGCGTCATAAGTGTGTTAGTAATGATCGGCTATGTTGTAGGTATCAGAAGAGAACTTTTTGATAAAGCTCCCAATATCTATGCCTTCTTAGTTTTAGGGTTGGTTTTAGTAGGATGTCTGGCTTTCTTAGTGGGGATTATTAGTTTTACTGCCCAACTTATAGCTAAGAGGTCTCAGAAAAAGCAAAATATCTTTGTTTTTCTTATAAAGCTCTTCTTTATTCTTGCTGTTTTACCCCTTTATTTGGCGGTTTATATCCTCAGACCCCTTGAAGCTATCAAAAAACTTAAACATACAGGCATCAAGGGGCTACTTAAAGGGTTTAGTATCAAACCTTTCATGACAAAAATAATCGCACTTTTAATTGTTGGTGCAATTATCTTGCCGATTTGGATTGGTGGTTACGCACTAGTTGGGGTAATGGTTAAGGAGGCTTTAGGTTACGACCCAGAAGCAATTGCTATAGCTGGGACAGGGTCAATGTTTCCAACCTTTCCCAAAGGCGAAGGAAAAGACCCCAAAGAATTGGCAAAACAAATTGTTGGCTACCCAGGCATGATACGCTACCCTAACGGATTAGTAATTGCGGGCAGAAGATACTTTAATTATGAAATCGGTAGGGGGGACATTGTTGTTGTTGAAAACGACAAAATTAGGGAGATGACCAAAAATATGTATGGTGAACCTTCAGGGTGGGTTAAAAGAGTAATTGGTGTGCCAGGCGACAGTATCGAACTTCGAGAAGGAATTGTTTACCTTAACGGCGAGCCCTTAAAAGAACCTTATACCGCAAAGCCTCGATCCACATTTGGAGAGGCTTTTCTAAAGGAATGTCAGAAAGTGATTGTCCCTGAAAACCATATTTTTGTAATGGGAGACAATCGCAAAGGAAGTGGAGATTCAAGAGAAATTGGGTTTGTTGAGATTAGCGCTGTCAATCATGTCTTGCCCCTTAAAGATCAAAAGGGTGATCTTGCTAAATACTGGCGAGATACCTCAAGAGATTTTGATGAATCCTCAAAGATAAAACTTGATAAAGAAAAATACTTAACACTTCTTAACGAAAAGCGAAAAGAGGCAGGTGCAAGAGAACTAAAATACCAACCAAAACTTGAACTGTCGGCTCAAAAAAGAGGCGAGACAATCTTAAAGTTTGACGATTTCTCCTTTGAGGCAACAAGAAGTGGTTACACAATGGAAAAGGCTATGAGGGAGACTAATTACTCCAATATTGTTTGGGGTGAAGCACCTACACAGGGTTATTACGAAGCAGAAGAGTTAATTGACAACCAATTCCAGTTTCCAGAATCCAAAAAATTTTTAACAGATAAAACCTATCAAGAGGTAGGCATCGCTGAGGTAGAAGGAGAAATCAATGGTTGCCCCACTCAAGTAATCGTTCAGCATTTTGCAGGTTATGTACCACCCAACTATTCAAAAGAAGTAATAGATAGTTGGAGAACTTCACTTGAAAGATTAAAAGAAATTCAACCAGGTTGGGCAAAGTTAAAAGAATACAAAGAATTTTATGAGAAAAATAAAAGCGATATTGATAGAATTAATGAGATAATATCGACAAGAATCGCTAATATTTCGGCAATCGTTACAAGGATGGAGTCTAATCAATGGCTAACAGCAGCCGAGCAGAAAATGATTGATCAGGACAAAGCTCTATACGATGAACAAGAAGCCATAGCAACAAAATTAAATAGTCAACATTAAATATGAGTAAAAATAAATTTGATTTACCAAAACTCCTAACCATAAAACAAGCAGCAGAAATCTTAAATGTGCATGCCGAAACCTTACGCAGATGGGATAAGGATGGCAAACTCAAGGCTGTTAGAATTAATAAACGAGGAGATAGAAGATATGATCCTAACAAAATAAAAATCTTTTTAAATAAAAAGAAAAAATGAAAATATCTAAAACATTGAAAGCTGTGACAAAAAATACTTTTTTAGCTTTAATGGATGAAATAGAGAAAAATCTTCCTCCTAATCCTTACACGAGAGGATCTTTATTTTTTTGCAAAGTTGCAGTTTGGTCTTTTTTTGACTTATATCCAGATGAAGGTAAAGAATTTTGGAATCTATTAAAAAAACATGTTCCCCAACTTAAGGAAGAAATATTAAGCTCTCAAGAATTTCAACAGTCATTAGCAATAACTTTTGAAGCATTAATAAGAACCAGAGAAATAAAGAAAAGAAAACTCATACAGCAAATTTATCTAGATGGTTATGTTTCAGCAGAAGATAGGCATCTAATAAATCTAGAAAGGTTTTATCGAGTGGCTCAGGAAATTTCATTAGAATCTCTTGAGTATTTAAAGTTTATATCTGAGGTTATTATCCCTAGGAAAGAAAAATGGGCAAAGGAAGAAGTAGCTAAGATGAAAGGAAAGCATGAAGGTAGTGTTGAGTGGTGGGAAGAACTTACTATGAGACAGAAACCAGACTCTGAGGTTATCATGCACTGGATTTATGAAGAATTTAATCCTAATAGCGAGATTGTTAAATCAAGAATTCCCAATATCTCCCAAGACAAGAACCTAAGTAAGGCACAGTTTGAAGAAGAACGGAAGAAACAAAACCAATATGCTGAAATATCAAGTGAGCTTCTATCTCTTGGAATATTTAGAGTAGGAGTAAAAGATGGTGGTATTGGTTCAGGTGCTAGCAAAGTAGAATTCCTTACAGAGTTTGGTTATAAATTCATTGATTTTGTTAAAACATTAAGTTTAGTAAAAGATTGATATGTCTCAAAAAAGTAAAAAATTAGAATTAACCTGGTATAACAAAGATAAAAGTCTTTATTATGATCCTGAAAAGAAAAAATATCAGTGGGTAGATAAAAAAGACCCACGAGTATCAGAACCTCGCATTCTTATCGAAAAAGGAAGGTATGGAAACAAAGACTCTGAAAATCTCCTAATTAAAGGTGATAACCTTCTTGCATTGAAAGCATTGCTTCAAGATTATCAAAACACCATAAAACTGGTTTATATCGACCCTCCGTTTAATACTGGACAGGCATTTGAATACTATGATGATGGTTTGGAACATTCAATTTGGCTAACAATGATGAGGGATCGGCTTGATCTGCTTAAAAAATTACTCAAACCAGAAGGTGTGATTTGGGTTCATGTTGATGATAACGAATCGCATTACTGTAGAGCTTTAATGGATGAAGTCTTTGGCAGGAAAAATTACTTAGCGCAAGTTGCCTATGAAAGGTCTGGCAGTGCAGGCATAGGGCAAGGCGGAAGGTTTTTGGTCAATACCCATGAACTTATCTTAGCTTACGCAAAAGATATAACCCGCTTTACTAGTAACGGAACACCTCTTGCCCAATTACCATTGGAAAAGAAGGTTATGGTCAGATATAAGCATGTTCTCGAAGACGAAGGTAAAAAAACTCTTATTAAAGAATTTTTAGCAAAATCCAACGGCGAAAAGGTAAAAATTTATAAACACAGCAATTATAAGATTATCTCAATTTCGTTAAAGGACTTTGCTCATAGAGAACCTGAGATTTTGCAGGAATATCATAAGAATTTCTCCAAGATTTTCAGAACAACGAATCCTCAGAAAGAAAACTCTTTTCAACATGAGCTTATATCGAACATGGACAAACAACTTTATTCTGTCGAATACATGCCCAGTCGGGGAAAAAATAAGGGTAAGCTAGTAACGAACTACTACTACAATCGTGAAATATTTGCCTGGCTAAAAGATTCAGCATCGATAATCGACGGTAGAATTGTTAAACAAAATAAGATGACTGACTTTTGGCAACATGGGGAAATTCCTAAGGCAGATTTAGCAAATGAAGGAGCGGTTAATTTCAGGAGAGGAAAAAAACCAGAAGCACTCATAAAGAGAATCATTGATCTGTCAACTTCAGAAAATGATTGGGTTTTGGACTCATTTGCAGGTTCAGGCACAACGGGTGCAGTAGCTCACAAGATGGGTAGGAAATGGATGATGGTAGAGTTGGGTGAGCATGCAAAAACTCATATCATCCCCCGCTTGAAAAGAGTGATTTCGGGAGAAGACCAAAGCGGTATCAGTAAAGAAGTTGGATGGAGGGGTGGAGGTGGTTTCAAATACTTTGAGCTAGGAGATAGTCTATTTGTAGCCGATGATGATCTGAGACTAACGGTTCTAAATCCAAAAGTCTACAACGGAGCTCTTATTCGGGCGGTTCTAAAAGTTGAGGGTTTCAAACTCCTTAATCCAGACAATGCCTTACATGGCATTTCAGGAAAAACCATCGCCCATGTAACTGAACAATATCTTAGTCAGGATTATGTAAATGCTATAGTGCGAGAAGTTGGCGACAAAGCTGATTATCTTATTATCTATGCCAAAACAATATCAAGTAAAATTAAGTTACCAGAAAATGTCGAAGTTAGAAAAATTCCCGATGTTTTATTAAAAAAGTTTAAAGTATGAGTATGAACATTATCGAAAAATTAACTAAGGAATTAAGTTTAAGAAAGCCTCAAGAACTTTCTCTTGTTAAACTTGACTCAATCCTCTCAGGAATAAAGCTCGGCAAAGATAAACTTGAAGATATTGAGGCAAGATTAGTTGGTAATATCAAATTTGATACTGAATTTCCTTCATTCACATTTGCGCTAGCAACAGGCGTGGGCAAAACCAGGCTAATGGCTGCAATGATCGCTTATCTTTACTACACGAAGGGATTAAAAGATTTCTTTATTCTAACTCCAGGAGAAACAATTTATACAAAAACAATCGACAACTTTACTCCTTCGAGTAAAAAATATGTCCTAGACGGTTTAACCGACTTTCCGATGTTTAATTTAATCACAGGTGAAAATTACACCTACGCTAACTTTGGCAACCAGCTTTTTGATGCGGTTAACATTTATGTCTTCAACATCCAAAAGATTTTCAATGAACGAACTGATGTTGAGTTTAGATTTCACCGCTATCAAGAAACTCTAGGATCGAGCTTTGCTGAACTTCTCCAACAAAAAGATCTAGTTATTTTAATGGATGAAAGTCACCGTTATCGAGGGGTAAAGTCAATCAAGGCAATAAACCATCTGAAACCAGAACTAGGACTGGAGTTCACGGCTACACCAGCCAACGAGAACAATGTTGTCTATTCTTATACACTGGCAGACGCTATAAACGATTCTAAAAAGGCTTTGGCGAGCTTACATGACGGTAACGGCGCTAAAGGCGGTTACATCAAAATTCCTTATGTCATAGCTCGAAGCGATGACTATACCTATAAAGGCGACCTCGAACTAGTCAAACTTGAGGATGGAATAAGAAGGCACAGAGAAAAGAAGGCTTTAATCGAAGAATACTGTAAAAATAACAAACTCCCCTTTGTATTGCCCATCACCCTTATAACGACTAGAAACATCCAACACGCCAAAGATGTTAAAACAATGGTTGAAAGTGACGATTTCTTTGATGGCTATTACAAGGATAAAACACTATTGGTAACTAGCGAAAGTGAAGTTGACTCTATTCATCAACTGCTCCGTTTAGAAGAACCATTCCCAGTTAATAAAAATGAGATTGTCATTCATGTGGACAAACTCAAAGAAGGCTGGGATGTTAAAAATGTCTATACCATCATCCCCTTCAGAGCCTCAATCAGTAGGACTCTTATCGAGCAAACCATTGGTAGGGGGCTTAGATTGCCCTTTGGCGAGCTAACGGGCGTTGAAGAGCTGGATTCCCTGGATATTATCTCTCACGACAATTTTGCCAGAGTGGTGGCAGTTGCCCATGAAGTAGCAGAAGGGCTTGGGGTTAAAAAGGCAGAAAAGAAAGAGGAATTAAAAACAGTTGAAATTAAGCCAATTGAAAACAAAAAACTTTGGATTAAAATTCCATCTGTTGAAGCAAGAGTATATTCAAGCAATAAATTGGAGTTCTTTCCAATAAAGTTGCGCCTAGAGGAGTTAAAGAAAATTAAACCAAAACTTATTAAAGCAGATATTGTTTCCAGGCAAACAGAAGAAGCAGGAGACATCGAAGTAAAGGAAGAAATTAATCCAGTTAATAGGATTGTTAGACTCATTCTACTTGAGATGTCTGAATTTGATATTTCTTTCAAGGCTGTCTTGCAAAGATTAGTTAAACATTATCTCGATCAACTTCAAGTTAAAGGGAAAGAACTATCGGAACTCGTAAAACTGCATGAGCAGACAATTCTGAATGATATCTTACCCCAGCTGCGAGAAAAGCTGGATGAGCAAACAAGGATTGAGTATCAAGTGGTGGATGAAGAAATTCCTTTTGAGCCATACATGAAAGTGGTAAAAGCCTCAGCAGTGCCATTAAATAAAGACGAAGTAAGCGAAACTGAGTCTAGAGGCAATATCATCGAGGGTTATAACAAAAGTGTTTACCCTGCTTATGTTTTTGATTCGACACAAGAGAAACTACTAGCAGATTCCTTAGAGAAAGACAAAACAGTTATTAGTTGGGTAAGGCTTAGAAACGGACAACTACCAATTAAGTATATTTACGGCAACTATAACCCAGATTTTATTGTCGAGAGAAAAGATGCCAATTACTTGGTAGAAGTAAAAGACAAAAGCAAACTCGACAAAAAAGACCCAGAGGTTTTGGAAAAGGCAAAGCAGGCAGAAGAATGGTGCAAGATAGCCTCTGAAGCGACTAAGAAGAAGTGGATCTATAAACTCTTGCCCCATACGGCAGTAAACAGAATTAACAGTTTTGATGCAATTATTAGTAGCGCATATAAAGTTTAGCAAAAATGTTATGGAAGATTTACAACAAAAAATCGACATTGTCTTAAATGAAGAAAAAAGAGCCTATGCAGCGAATGGTCGCAGAGGGGGTCATTTAGGCAGTTTTAACATCAACATCGGAGATGGTTGGACTGATGCTTATCCGAAAGCTGGTGCATATCCTAAACTGCTGGTAATTCCAGCAAACTTAGACGCCATACAATCTCCACAAGCAACAGTATTGCTCAAACTCTATTCTTCAATTAACTCAGCCGACAAAGAGCAATTTAAGAGTATTTTAGTATCTTACCTTTCCAAGGATACTCCCTTTTTTGATGTAGCTTATTTAATTTTCTTCGTCCTCCACAGAATTGGAGCAACGATTGATGCTATTAAGCAGGCAAGATCAAGCCTCAAAGGTGATTCTGATCATGGTTTTAGTAATATGCTGGCGATGTTGGCAAAAATTGTAGTTCATGAACACTCCTACATTAGCAAAGATCTCTATCGACAGATTAAAGAAGCAATGCAAGGAGAAACGGAATACAATTTTAGGTTGTTTGAAAAAATCAACAGCGCTGAATTGGAATTACTGAAAAGGGATCTCGCTGATGTAAACCCAGAGATAAACAAAGATAGGGAAAAAGTAGTCAACTTATGGCAAGAAAAATTTGGTTCTGGGGAAATCTCCTCTGTAATCAATGAGATTGAGGAGTATTTTTCAGGAGGCGATTTCTCACAAACTAAATTTGCAACTTGTATTGACAGGGTCAGAATCCTTTTGGTAGAGGCTTTAAGAAACATAGCGACTGGGATCTCTCAAAAAAACGGGGATAAGAAAATTGACAATGAGACTGATGAGCATAGTGTCTTTGATTACCTTAGATCAAAGAAGTTTCTAAGTGACAACGAGTGGCAGTTAGTAAAAGCACTACATGGCTTGGCTTCTGATAAAGGGGCGCATAAAGCCACAGCTCTTAAAGAGTATGCCAGGATAACTAAAAACATGGTTTATGAAATTTTGTTACTTATTCTAAGCAAGTAAAAATATGGCGAACCTGAAATTAAAACTGAACGAAAAGATTGGGATTAACGATAGCTTGAATAGTACTGTGCGAAAGATTGTAGATGTTGGGACAGAAGATCTGGTTATAGCCAGATTCTGGGTGCAAAACTTCGCAATTCTGGAGAAAACTACATTTGACCAGGCAACGCGCTCCAAACTTGAAAACATCCTTCGTCAACTTGCCGAGGATACGCTCTCCCTCAGAGAAGATATTATGAGTTATGTTGCTGAGGTAAAACGCTATTTCGAAGGAGTTAAGTCGGGTGAATTTTATGAGAAGAAGGGCAATGTTGAGTATTTCAAAGAAGTGTTTCATGGCAAGAAAATGGTTGAAAACTTTTACTTCCACGCCGAACTCTGCAAGCGAGATACCATACGGTTCTTACTAATAGCACTACCTCAACCTACTCCTTTCAGCTGGAATCAGTATTACCAACTTTTTCTTCAACAACCGCAGTATTACAGTAGACTCTCAAATGAGCTAAAAATTCGCTGGGAAGATCTCGACTTAATCCGAAGCATAAGAGGTGTAATTGAACATGGCGATGACGAAAAAGATTTTGGGATAACTGATATTTACCTGGAGCAGACTGACAAGGGAATAGCCTTTCACCAACCCTATTTTTCATATCCCGAAGAAAAAGAGGTCACAGCTGTTGATGGCACAAAGAAAACAGTAGTCCTTAAAGGAACAACAGTCATCGATATTATGGACAAACACTTTTGGTCAATTTTCAATGTCTGCGAGAGTTGTGTCGTATTCCCTTTATATGCACACCTTGACTCTTCTTGGCAACCAAAACAGCTCTCGTTGCAGAGTATGGATAAGAAATGTCCCATAAGGTGGTCTGTAGAGCCAGCGACGAATCCAAGAAGAACGGTAAATCACCCACCAGTTTAATAAAAACCTTTACTAAGATTAAAAAAAGGAGTTTTATGGAGCAAGATTTAATTCAAAAAATTATCTTAGAAAAAGCAAACGATCCTTGGTGGTTAGAATCCGAGAAGAAGGTCATCGGAAAGTATGGGCAAATGTTTAACCCTGCCAATTTAGATCAGCTCACCAAAGAAGACTTTAAGTCCTTTTTATCGATCAAAAACAATCTCCACTGGGAAGGGATACATAGACAAAGCAACCTCGTAACCTCAGATATGGAAGCGCTTAAAAGGTGCTTGAAAAACCTTCTTGATGAGACAATCCCAATTAAAGAAAGATTGAAACAAGTTTTTAATGTCAAAGGGAGAGGAGAGTATGTTATCAAGGGATTAGGCAAGGCGGTAATAACTCCAATCCTTCTGGTTGTCTACCCAACCAAATATGGTGTTTGGAATAGCAGAAGCGAAACAGCTCTGAAGAAATTAGGTTTATTCCCGAAGTTTCTCCCCAGAGATACCTTTGCCGATAAGTATTTAAAAGTAAATGAAGTGATTTTGGAACTGGCTCAAAAATACAATATCAGCCTGTGGCAACTTGATGGGATATTTGGAGAGATCTCAGGTAATAGCCCGTTTGGATCTACGAGAAGCGAGGAAGAAGCAGTTGAAGAAGAAGCGCAAGAGCATGGAGTGATGGATCTG
>QZGF01000046.1_pt1 | contig 18638 bp, 39 predicted proteins | sample 1990021 | NCBI WGS metagenome assembly QZGF01 (sample SAMN10076523, study PRJNA491371) | Subsurface metagenome, whole genome shotgun sequencing project. | isolation source: subsurface fracture fluid from borehole BE326-BH2 | place: South Africa: Beatrix Gold Mine | collected 2015-06-18 | reverse complement strand
TTGGGAACGCAGTGATTGAATCGTGCTTTTTTCACCTCAAGGAGACTCCATAACATGGCCGCGAAATCCGCGCTCGAGCAGGCGCACGACCAACACTTGGCCCGGCTGCAAGACGCCGCGCTCGTCAACGGGCTGACGTTCGCCCTGCGCGATCAGACCACGAACACGATCACCGCCGTCACGCTCCAGCTCCCGACGCAGAAAACGCCGCCGCTCTACGGCGTCGTCACGCCGCACGGGTTTAGCTTGAACTTGCAGGACCTGACGCGGCTCACGGGGCCGGAGAAGAACAAGCTCCGCGATCTGTTCACGACCATGCAGCGGGCGTGACCGATGGCCACGACGAAACTGTTGATGCGTGACGAGCTGATTCTGAACGATGAGCTACCGTCGGACGTGGTGTGTATCGTGCGCGAGCGCAATCCGTATGACGACACGTTCGGGCCGGCGAAGCAATGTCGGTTTGACGAATTGCCGGAGCGGGAGTTTTCCGACGGCTACGGTGGCGTGGAGGGCGACGACGTGGTGGGGTTCACGGCGCATTGGGTATACGTGCATGCTGTTTACGACGGGGCGGAATGGTTTCAGGCGGTGCCGCGGGATGTGGAGACGGCGATGCGCATGACGCGGCTGCCCGAAGTCGGGGGGGGCTGATGTGTCCCACTTCACCGATTCGCTGCACTGGCATGAGCTGTCCTGGCTCATGGGCCTGATCGCGATGACCGGACGCATTGAACCCGAGCGCAAGCCGCAATCGCTCCTGATCTACGGGAACCCCGGATCGGGCAAGACGGCGAACGTCCACCGGTTCAAGCCGGAGAACGGTGGGTTTCTGAACCCGAACTTGCTGTTCGTGTCCAATGCGACCGCGATGGGGTTGTCCGCGATCTTGACCGAACAGGTGCCGCGCGGCGTCACGCATATCGTCGTGCCGGAGTTCCAATCGCTGTTGCTCAAGCGCGGCGGCGTGTGGGAGACGATGCTCGGGATCTTGCTCGTCGCGATGGAGGAGGGCGTCGGGGACACCTACGTCGGCCCCAAAAAGAAAGCGTTCGGGGACGTGCGGTTGGGCATGATCGCGTGCATGCCGACTGACGCCTATTTCCATCATATCCCGATGATGCAGTCCACGGGGCTCTACTCGCGCATGCTCGTGGTGCGCTACGACCGCACGTCGGACGACGTGATCCAGGCGCGGCACCGGATGCACCGCGGGGACCGGAGCGAGCTGACCAAGATCGATCTGGAGCTGCCAGAGTCGATTCGCGTCACGGTGCCGGTCACGGTCAAGCGCGAGATCACGGAATATGCCAAGACGATCGATTCCAACAACGTGCATCGGGAGTCGGCGCGGTTCGAGGCGCTGGTGCAGGCCGTGGCGTACACGAATGGCCGGCGGTCGGCGACGCTGGACGACCTGGCGCAACTGATGCTGATCGAATGGCTCTGGAGGAAATGATGGGGGATTTCATGAGCGACGGTTCGCTGTCGGCGTGGGAGCGTATGTTTTGGGCGTCGTGGGCCGACTTTCCGGCGTTTCGGATGAGAGACGAGTTGTTTACGTCTGACTGGCGCGTGCGGCAGTTTTGCGTGGTTCGGAAGGATAGTCTTGGGATGGGGCATTTCGCGTATCCGGTCTGGCGTCGCCGGCATTGGTGGCAGATTGTTCCGTTTCATGTGCGGCGGGCTCGAGGATACGCGGAAGGTGACCGACACCGCGTGTGGTGTGCGTCGCGCGAGGAGGCGATGGAGACGGCGATTGCGTTCGGGAATACGGGCAAATTTCCGAAAGATCAGCGAACCGATGCAGAGAAGTTGCAGGATGAAGTGAACGCGCTTCTGGCGGTGGAGGATTTGATTCGATGACCCGTCTCCCGCGTCTCTACGCGCCCGTCACGGTCGGCCGTACCCGCGGCGGAACCCCGCTCACGCTTGATCGCGCGTTCCATGTGGCCGATCAGTTGGAGCGCGCCAGTGATCGGTTGGCTGACCGCTACCAGGCCGCGTACACGCGGTGGATGCGCGCCCGGACCGTGGCCGCGAAAGGCCGCGCGCACGCGAGGGCGCAATCGCTCCGCGACGAGTGGAACCACGCGCAGGCGGGGCTGGATCGGCTCTATAACCAACTGGACGCCTACGGGAACGCGCTCACGGTGCGCGAGGAGGCGACGGCGGTTGCCAAGGCTGAGCGGAGACCGGAGCCGGCAGCGCGCGAGCTGGTGGAGGAGGAGGACGCGCAAGCCGAGTGGCAATTCGGGCTCGAGTACGAGGCGCGGCACCGGGGATCAAATGTCGATCTGAACGTCAATATCCGCCGGCGCGATGGGCGGAAGATGACGCGGACGGAAGCGGTGGACGCGTTTCAGGAATACCTGCGCTACCGGGAGGCGCCGGCCGGGTATGAAGTCGCGTCGATCGTCTATCGGTCGCCGGAATCGAAGCGGGCGGCGGCGCGGACGTTCGGCAGTCGCGGGCACGCGGTGGAGGATTTGCAGCTCTCGTTCGACAGTGTGATCGCCAACACGGACCTGGCCGACTGGCGCGTCGGGGGGATCGAATGAGCGAGCGGCCGCGGAATTTCCGTATGATGTTGTCGTCCGAGGATTTGATGGACGACGTGGAAGTGTTCGTGCAGCTCGCCGCGCATTACGAGAACCGCGGCGATCTGATCACGGCGCGCGCGATGGAACGCGCGGTTGTCGTCTATTCGGATCTGGCGCGAGCGGGTGGGCTGATTCTGTCCAAGGAGGTAGGACCGTGACCGTCAAACAGTTGCGTGCGATGCTCGAGGGCGTCTCCGACGACGCGCGATTGACCATCGCCGCGCAGGTCGGCACCGGCTACACGTACGAGTTTCAGGACGTGGAGCAGGTGAGCCGGGAAGTGAATCGCGAGGCGCGGACCTTTCCGGGGCCGGATCGGGTCGCGATCATTCTCTACGGCTCCAGCTTGATTCGGCAATGACTGAACTCCGCTGTGACTTCGACGGCCCGTTTCCGGCCGATTGGCTGTTCCGGCTCCGGTTTCTGGCGTCCGTCCAGCGGTGGACCGTGACCCATGTCATGATCCGCCGCACACGGCACGGCTGGCATATGATTGCGACGGTGAAAGAACCCGTTGAACCCGTGATCATCGTTGCCGCACAGGCGATCCTGGGGTCCGACTGGAAGCGCGAAAACTTCAATCTGGCGCGGGCGCCGGAAATCCCGTATCTTCCCGCCGTCTGGCGCGAGCCCAAACGGTGGAATGCACTCTACAGCTCGCACACTCGTCTCAAGGAAGGTGCCAGGTGGCAAGTTCCAAGCAGCAGAAGTCGAGCCGGCCGGACAACCCGTACGGCAACCGCCCGCGGCTCGAACCCGACGATTTCCAGGGCAAGAACGCGTACATCGCGGTGATCGAGACGGCCGAGTGGGTCAACGTGGCGAAAGCCGAGGAGGCGGAGCAGGGCGTCGCCGATTACAAGCTGGTGCTCACGTACGACAAGTTCCCCGGCAGGCAGCACGTGATCAACAAGACGGGGTTCAAGTCGCTGTCGGCCAAGCTGCCCGCGATCGAGAAGGGCGAGAACGAGGCCGAGCGGTGGGTCGGCGAAGCGGTCGCGCTCGTGATCGCGAACACGAACAATCCCCGGACGGGCGAGCCGCGGGAAGTCGTGTGGGTGGCGAGCCCCAAGCAGTGGGACCAGATCATGAGCAAGACGCGGGGCCGGAAGTAGCATGAAGAAGAAGGCAACGGGCCGGTGTTCGGTGAGAACGGAACGGGGGCGTGCGCGACATGCGGCGCCGTCGTCGCCGAATACGCGTAAGCCGACGCCGGTTCCGTTTCCTTCTCCCGCGGAAGTCGAGGCGGAAGAATTGAACGACTTGCACGACGCGATCGGCGCCGGGTTCGACGTGGGCGGCGTGGACGATCCGCCGGCCGACGACGGATGGGACGTGGGGGAGGATGTGGTGATCGATCGCCGACCTTTGTCGGAATCGGTCGGCCTCATGAACCATTGGACGCCGCCCCGCCGGCCGGGGCCGCAGTGGGATTGTCCGTACGGGTGTCCGGGGATCGTGCCGTTGTGGGACGGCGACGAATTGGCGGCGCACACGTGGGATTGCCCGTACTGGACGCACGAGGGGAAGGACGAAACGCCGTTCGATCTGCCGAGCGATCAGGCGCGGAAACGTAACACTCAACTCCCGAGGTGACGTATGGCGGGGATCAAGGATGCCAACCGGACGACGTACCGGACGCGCGATCGGATCGCGCAGTTGGAATCGGAGAACGCGAAGCTCAAGGCGGCGTACGGCGCGCTGTTGATCGCGCACGCGTCGGCGGTGATGGCGCTCGCGGCGCTGGACGAGGGATAGCGCCATGACAGAGCGCGACGTGTACGAGGGAATGGCCGCACTCGTGCGTCAACGGCAGGAGTTCATCACGCTCCCGCCCGAAAAGGTGCGCGTGCTGCCGTTCACGCCGACGCAGCATCTGACGATGGGCAAGGCGCAGCTCAACGAACGCCTGGGCGGCGTGCTGGACCGGGTGACGATCGCGGATCAGGGAAACACGTTGGATCTGGACGAGGCGCTGACGGCGTTCATCGCGGCGCTGGCGCATTTCGGCGCGGCGTTCGAGGCCAAGTGGACGCTCAAGGAGGACGGATGAAACCCGTCGCGACGCTCAACATCATGACCGGCAACATGGCCGAGCTGGCGCGGCTGTTGCCGCAGATCGTCGCCGGGCTCGAGTTGCCGGAGGGACGCTACGGCGTCAAGGTGGTGATCACGGGACCGCTGACGAGTGACGAAGCGGTGACCTATCTCATGGGGGAGGCGCGGCGCGTGGAAATTCCCGTGCCGGCCGATCCCACGATTCAGTAGCGGGGGGCGCGATGACGACGATGGTTCGGGTCACGCTCAAGATCGAGGACATGACGCGTGGGCGGCTGATTGCAGATCACGCGGCGGACGTGTTGGTGGGCGCTGGAGACAAGTGCTTGGCCGATTGGATTCTGTTGGCTATTCCGGCGATGACGGGAGCGTTTTTGTCGGCGGCTGGTCCGATTCAGACGGAGCCGTGCCGGATCAGTGTTGGTATTCAACCGTTGAATTAGGGGTATTCATGCCGCGAAAGCGCAGTCGGACGGTGGTGGTCCCGGTGGAAATTCCGCCGGAAACGTCGGAGGAAACGCCGGAGCAAACCCCGGAGCAAGAGGAGGCCGAGGCCGTTCTGGCGGAATCGCAGTCGGAAATGCCGAAACCCCCGATGACGTGGCTCTACCGGCTGGATCAGGACACGCAGGAACCGAAATTCATCGGGCGGTTCGCGGCCGGCTCGCTCAACGAGGCGGTGATCGGGAAACGGTGGGGCGGCGGCCGGTTCCGGCTCGTGACCCGCAAGCCGGGGCCGAAAGGCGGCTACGTCTTTCACAATCAGCAGACGCTGACGATCGACGAGTCGGTGCGGCCGGAGGCGCCGGTCGTGCATGACGACGGCGCGGAGCGGGAGCTGGTGATGGGGCGCTCGAGCGACTTTCTGGAAAAGATGTTGCTCATGCAGATGCAAACGTCGTCGCAGCTCATGCAGGCGGTGATGGGGGCGTTCGCATCGATCGGCGCGCGGCCGCAGCCGCAGACCGATCCGCTCATGCTCGAGGTGATCCGCGCGTCGATGACCCGTAAGGACCCGATGGAGCTGGCGACGGCGTTGCTCGGCATGTTCCGCGAGAACGGGGCGTCGAAAGATCCGATCGATCAACTGATTCGGTTGGGGCAGGCGCGCGAAACGCTCAAGGGGGTGTTCGGCGACGGGGAGTCGGATGAAACGCAGTGGATCGGGAAGGGGCTTGAGTTGGCGGCCCGCGCGTTGGGGAGCGGTCAGCCGGTGGCGGTGCCGCCGATGACGCCGCGCGCCGCGCTCCCCGCAGCGCCGGGCGCTCCGGCGCTGCCCAAAGCCGAACCGGCGAGCCCGGCGGCGCTACCAGAGGAGGTAATCGACGTGACGGGGTTACGGGCGTGGATGGTGCCGGTCGCCGAGAATCTGCCCGCGCTCTCGGGCGCGGCGCGGTTCATGCCGCCCGACGCGGCGGCGCTGACGATGCGGGCGCAGATGGAAGCGACGGCCGGCGTGTGGGAGGATTTCACGGCGGACGTGCGGACAGGCTACGCGGACGACGCGGCGATCGACGCCGACGCCGATTTCCCGAACGCGTTCGTCGGCCGGACGACGGCGGCGCTCAAGCTGACGGATCGGCTGAAAGACGCCGAGCTGGTGGCGTGGGCGCAGGACACGCTGAAAGAAGCGGCGTTCCTGGCGGTGGAGCGGGAGGAGGAGACGGACACGGGGACGGACGATGGCAACGCCTAACCCCCCCCTGGCTCGCCGCCATTGAGGCACAAGCAACCGCCGATATGCAGTTGGTGACGTTTCGGCCCGATGCGGCCGACGTGACCGGGGACGGCCACATCAAGAGGTGTGATGAGGCGAACCGGGCCGATGCTGATTGCTGCGTGCCGTGCCTCCAGCGTCGTGTCCTCCACCAGCTAGAGCAAGGAGATTTGAAGCCATGACCCTTTCCCCCGAGGACCGGGAACGGGAGGCCGACGACGACTCACCGTGTTGGGCGTCCGAGCGTATCGCGGCATTGAAGGCGAGCGACTGGAAGCGGATCAACGACCCGAGGAAACCCATGATGACTAACGAGGACCGGGAACGGCTGGAGAAGCTGACGACTACCGCATTGCGCGACATCGGGGCCTGGTGCGCCTACCTTGGCGAGCGCGATCCCGTATTCCAGCGCGCGGAGAACTTCAAGGACCTCGCCGCGTTATGCGAGGCGGTGGCATCCTCCTATGTAACCATTCGAGCCGAAGCGGTCGGCGGCCACGACCTGTGCATCGGAGGCGTGGGCGACCGCGGCGTCTGCACCTACTGGCTGTCGGACGAGGGCGACACGCGATTCGAATGGCGGCAGCACGAAACGCTTGCCGCTGCCTTAGGCGCGGTCTCCGCGTCGGGAGAGAAGGCCCATTGACTCGGTACGTGGGTGCGCCAGATGCCCGGCGTCAACAACACGATCAGTTTTACGCGCACTATTTCGGTGGTGAGGACTCGACGTGGGAGGACACGGTAGAGTACCACATTCCCGCCGGATTTCAGGTATGGGATGACGACGACGAGGTTCCGCGAAAGACATTGCGCGAAGCTATTGACGCCGCCCGTGCCGCCTCGGCAGCAGGAGGGTCACCGTGAGTCTCCACGCGATCCTCCCACCTGATCATCACTTCACGGACGCGGAACTCTCGCGCGTGCATTTCGAGCCGTTCGGCGCGCTGAACGTGTTCCGGTGCGCCGACTGTAAATGGAACATCCAGCGGTCGGGGTTTGGGCTCGCGGTGCCGTATTTCGTGGCGATGCAAGGGGTGCGGGAAGTGCTGACGCATTGGCGGGGGGCGCATGGGTGACCGGCACCCGCACGAGAAAGCGGCGCCGCCCGCGAGTGTGCGCGAACGGATCGCGTGGGCGTACGCGCGGTGGCACGACGCACGGGTGTTGTGGGAGCGGTACCCGTTGATGGATCTCTATCGGCTGGCGATGATCGCGCGGGAAACCGAACTGTACGAGGCGGCGGGGATATGAATCGACGCCGGATCGTGCCGTTGACGTTGAAAGAGGCGAACGCGTTGGTTGTCCGGTGGCACCGGCATCACGCACCAGTAGATACGCACCCATTGCAGGAAAAATTGCGATGGGAGGTGACGGTTCCGTTGACAACCCCCCGCGCCGGGTGAATCTTCCAGCATGGCATTGGGCGCCGCGCCGGCCGTGACCACGGCCACGATCGGGACCGGGGACACGGGCGTCCAACAGACGCTTGTCCTCATGTCGCGCTTGGTGGAGCAGGATCAGCAGATTCCGCTCGTGGTCGAAACCGCGCGGCAGTTGGCCGTCGCACAGGGCGCGGGGTCGGAATACCGATCGGCGTTGACGATTCGCGCGTGGATGGCCCGCGTGTGGCGCTACGTCGGCGATCCCGTGACGCGGGAACATCTGGAGGACGCCGACTATTTGCTCCGGCAGTATCAGCAGTTGGCCTATATTCCGGGCGACTGCGACGAGGCGGCGATCCTGGGGGCAACGTTGGGCAAGGCGATCGGCATCCCGGCGAGCTGGACCGTCCTCGCGTTCAACCACGGTCCCTACAGTCACGTGTACGCGACGCTCTACCCGGCGGACGGCCCGGCGGTGGAGCTGGACGTGACGCGGCCCGCGCAGCGGCTGGCGACGCCGACGCGGTCGCTCACGGTGGAAGCGTGAAGCGGATTCGTCGGCGGTGGTGCGCGATCGTCGGGCACCGAGAGGACGCTCCCGTATTAACGTGGTGGTGGACGTGGAATGACCATCGTCAACCCGTTGGGGCGGTGTATTATCGGTTTCGGTGCGGGCGGTGCGGTCGGTGCCGATATGTCGCGAATGGGTTCAGTAGTCCGACGTTCGGTCCAGGCTTGACAACGCCCCGCGCCCCGTCGTAATCTTCCGTCATTCCGTGGGCTCCCGTCCCCGGCGTTCCGTCTTTCCTGGGGGCTCCGGTGACCGTTCCAGCCGCCGCGTTGACCGTCGTGCAGGGCGCGGGCTCGCTCATTCATGACGTGCAGAATCTGTTCGGCGGCGCGTCGCGCTTCGCGTCCGCCCCGTACGAGGGCGCCGAAGCGGCCCGCGCCAATGCCGCCCTGGCCGGCATCGCCGCCGGCAGCGTGGACGCGGGCCGCTACCTGATCGGGCAATCGCAGTCCGACACGTCGGCGTTCGCCAAGCAGTACACGCAGACGGCGCTCCAGACGGCGACGAGTCAGTACCCGTCCGTGATGCAGCAGGCGAAAGCGCAGGGCGCGCTCCACGACGAGGCCGACGGGTTCGGCGTGCTGTCCATTCTCGTCCAGCAGGGCGTGCCGTTCAACGATCAGTGGGCGGGCTATTCCACCAACACGGGCCAGCCGCCGAGCGGTCAGACCGCACAAATGGTCACCCAGCTCGCCAAGATGCAGGCGAACGCGTTCACGGTGGGCGGCACGACGATTCCGGGCCTGAGCAAGGCGTCAATGCCGGCGCTCGTGGCCGCAGGGCTGGCGCTGGCGTTTATCGTCACGCGGCCCAAGCACGGGGGCGGCTAATGGCGTTCGCTCCCAGCCGTGGCGCGGTCGGGCTCCGCGCGTTCGGTCCCGCGGGGTTCCGCGGGCTTGGCGGATCTCCGCAGTTGTATACGACGGCAGCGCAGTTGCGCATTGCGTATTACGGAACCGGGGACGGGGTACACTGGATGTATCCGTCAACGCTTGTGTCCCGCTTGCCAGACAATGCTGATTTTCCGTCGTCCGGGGTTGTGGGCGTTGGGACGATTGATGACGGGGCGTATATTTACCCGATGCTTCCGGCTGGGGCGTCGATCAACACGCAATTTCCGGGGCGGGCGCAGTCAGGGGAAATGTTGGTGTGGGATCAAAACGGTCGTTTGGTGTCGCAGTTCGCCGTGGGTGGATCCGGGGGCGGCCCGCAGTACGCCACGTCGTTGCAGGCGGCGTACGATCCGGGGAATCCGGCGTTCGGGCTCGATATCCAGTTGCCGGGGGGCGCGTTCGAACGGTTCGATCCGACCCTGGCCACGAGTGTCGCGGGCCGGATGGGGAATCTGGGCGAGTCTGAAGCGACGGCGACCACGAACGCGGGCCGCGCGGCGGCGTTGCTCGGTCGGTCGGTGACGCCGCTCCCGGCCAGCTCGAGCGTGACCGGCGATATCACGCAACAGTCCATCGCGACGCCCAAGGCGACGAGTCAGCCGGGCACGATGACGATGCCGGCGCCGACGCTGATTTCGGAGCCCACCTATACGCCGTCCACGGTCAGCACGCCGGGATTCACGCCGAACGCGACGACACTCCCCGTGCCGTCCCCGACCGTGAGCGTGGACGGCTCGCAGCCGACGACGGCGGCGGCGCCGAGCTCGACGCCACAGGCCGCGGGCATTCCGGGCGGCGCCGTGGGGCTGGTGATTCTGGCCGGTGTCGGGCTCGCGCTCCTCGCGTCCAAGAGGGGCCGGTGACGCGCGTCGCGGAACGCGCGGCGCTCGCCTTTGCGGTGGGCTCGAGCGTGTATTTCTGGTTCCAGTTCAAGGCACTGGCGGAATTTGAAACGCAGGTGAACACGGCGATTCAGCCGCTCACGAACACGTTGCAGGCGGTCGGGGTCAACACGGGGCTCACGCCGTCCGGCGCGGTGACGGCGATTCAACAGCAGGCGCCGGTGGCCGCCCTGGTGGCGGCGGCGGCGACGTTCGCGTTCGCATGACCGACTATCTCGCGCTCTCGCCCGCCGACACGGCGACCGTCGATCACTGGATCGCCAGCATGCAGGCGACGGGCCGTGTGGTGACGCGGCTCCCGTTCGCCGTGGGACTGGCGCAGGCCGGACAGTTGGGCAGTCGGTTGGACGTGCCCAACCCGAGCCGCGGCATGGGAGCTGCGCAGTGGGACTATGAGCCCGCGCCGCTCGCCATTCGCGTGTTGGACAATTGGGCGGCCACGTCGGACGAACTCACGACGTACCTGGAGCAGTTTTCCCTACAGAACGTGGTGGACGTGACGGCCACGGGGATCGGGACGGCGGCCCACGTCGTGGTTCAGGGCGCGGCCGATGCGGTCGCGGCCGCGATCGGGATTCCGCCGTGGGCGTTGTGGGGGACGTTGGCGTTCGGGGCGTACTACGTGGTGACGCACGTCGGGGAAACCAAGCGGGTGCTCCGCGCGGTGGCGGCGTAAGGTGCCGGGGTTGACGATCTTCGCCAATCCCCGACGGCGGCGGCGGCCCCGCGTGGTGGGGACTCTGACGAATCGGGTGGAGGAAATCCGCTATCAGCACGCGGCGGACGGCAAGTGGTACAAGCACAAGTTCGAGGACGGCACGTCGATCAAGGTGCGCGAGGATGGGACGGCCCTCATCACGCGCGACGACGGCCGGCCGAGCTGGCTGGACGATGAAGATCCGGGCACTCTTGACATGGGACGGGACGACATGCTATTTCTGACCAATCCATCACGGCGGCGCAAGGTCCGGTCGAAGTCCCGGCGCCGTCGCTCACGGACGAGCGCGCGAACTCCCGTTACGCGTCGGCGTCGGAAGCGGACGACAGGGGGCACTATGGCGCGCAAGGCTCGCCGGCATCGCCGGCGCACGGTTCACACGCGGAGACGGCATCACGTGAACGCTCGGCGGACGCGGCGTCGCCGCCGTCCCGTGGCGGTCACTCACTACGCGGCCAACCCGCGGCGTCGGCGCCGCCGGCACGCGATGACGCATCACCGCCGTCGGCACACGACGCGGCGCTACCGGCACAATCCGCGGTTCAGAGTCAACTTCCTGATGGAAGGGCTCAAGGACGGCGTGGCGGTGTCCGTGGGGCAGATCGCGACCAAGAAGTTGGGCGGCATCGTCCAGCAGTACGTGCCGGGCCTCTCGGGCAGCGGCACGGCGCAGGCGATCGGCTCCAAGGCACTGGCGGCCGTCGGTACCGCGCTCATCGTGCGGAAGGTGTTCCCGCGCGGGGCGCGGATGATCGCGGCCGGTGCGTTCTCGGAAGTCGTGAATGCGGCCGTCGCGGCGACGCCGGTCGGCGCGACCCTGGGGCTTTCCGCGTGGCCGGCGCCGGTGGCGCCGACGCGGGGCATCCGCGCCTGGACCCCTGCTCCGGCGCTCCCGGCGGCGGGGGTGCGGGCGTGGCCCGTGGCGCGCGTCGGTGGCATGCGGGTGATCGGGTAAGCCGATGCTCAAGGCGACCGGCAACGTCAAGGTGGACCTCTCGGGGGGCGTGGTGACGCTCTTCGGGCGGACGCCGTTCGGGCTCAAGGATGAAGGGCTCGAGGTGCCGATTGTCGTACTGGAATCGCTCTATCTCTCCGTGCGCACGGCCGCGTTGGCGACGCACGGGGTGCAGGTGCAAACGTTCGCGGGGGCGGCATCGCCGGGTGCCGTCACTTCTCCCGTCCCGCTCGCCGGTCACACAGGACGAGGGGACTGACCTATGGTCATCATGGATTGGCAGCCGGCACTTTCCAAGCAGCAGCTCGACGCGATCGCGAACCCCACGTTCGCGAATCAGCCGGAAGTCGTGCCCTGGCAGCTCTACGACACGCAGTCCGTCGCCAATGCGGCGGCCGGCCCGTTCGTCTACTACCAGACGATCAACGCCGACAAGACGCTTTCCAACATGGAAGGGCCGGGGCAGCTGCCCGATCCGCAGTACCTGATCGTGCAGTACGTCGCGGCCGACGTGCTCCAGATCCCGACCGTGACGGCGCAGGCGTCGGAGCCCGCGGGCGCGATCTCGAACATCGAGAACTTGCTCAAGACGGCCCGCGCGACGTTCGAGTTCAACATGTCGAACAAGCGGTACGGTCCGTTCAGCCTGACGATGACGGCGGCGACGGGTGGCGCGACCGGGTTCGGCTACGGCTACGGCACGTCGGCGAACGGCACGGGCGTCCAGTGGGGCAACAACGGCGTCCCCGGCACGGGCGGCTACCCGTTCTCGGGTGCGCTCGTGATCCCGCCGAAGATCGGGTTCGACATCACCGTGCGGCTGGCGGTGGCGGCGACCTTGACGGCGACCGTCAACCTCCGCATCAGCATGGTCGGGCCGCTGTACCGTCGGGTGCTCTGATTCGTGGGCGAGCGGCGGACGGGAGACGCCGCGGACTCACAGGGGTCGCGGGGGTGGAGGCAACTCCACCCCCCGATCCGGACCCTTCACGCATGAGTGATGTGATATGAGCACGCCGATGATGTTCGATCAGGCCGCGGTGGTGGCGGGGTGGAACCCGCAGTACATTCCGCCCGGCTTTGACGGCTACTTTCGTCAGCCGTTCATCTACAACGTCAATTTCCTGGCCGCGGCCAATGGTTCGGTCACGACCGGCACGACGAACATTCAGAACGATTCCTATTTCGTCTGCGTCGAACAGAACGCGGACATTTGGGATTCGGCGACGGGCAATACGACGCACCTGTCGCCGGACGGCGCGGCCATGCTGGTGCGCATCGTGGACACCTCGAGCGGCAAGTTCATCGTGGATCAGCCGACGCCGATCGGCAACTGGTTCGGCACGGGGTTGCGGCCGTTCGTGTGGCTCGCGCGGGCGCAGGTCTACCGGCCTGGCGGGCAGATTCAGGTGGAGCTGACGCAGAACATGGCCGCGTCGCAGAACGTGCGCTGTTCCTTCATCGGGTTCAAGGTGTACTACAACGTGCCCGACGATTTCAGCAAGATGTGAGGCCGGGGTGACCTTTCCCAATTCGGGGTTTACGGACGCGAGTCTGACGCCACTGCCGGGCGCGCGGGTGCTGGGGGCAACGGGAGCGAGTGGCGGCGCTCCCGTTGCCGTTCCGGGCGGCCCGCCGGGCATCCTGGGGCAGCTGGTCGCGCTCCCCCGGCCGGAAGATCAGCCGATTCCGTCGGCGCAGATCTTCGACACCTTTGCCACGGCGGTGTCCAATGCCGTCCAGACGAACGTGGCGTTGCCGGGCTGCACGGTGCAGATCCCCGCGGGGTTCGTCGGGCGGTTACAGTCGGCGGTCTTCTATTGCGCCAACCTGCTGACGACGAGTGACGTGCGGTTCACCGTGCTGGGGAACGGGGCGCCGCTCCAGGGCCTGAACAAGGTGCGGTTGGCGCCGGCGAGCGTGGCGCTGGCGATTGCCAATCTCGAGGTGTTCATCCGGCTCCCGCAGCAGTACACGTTGACGGTGACGTTCGACAACAACGACGGCGGCGTCTACAACATCTCGGCGGCGCTCTACGGCTGGTTCTGGGGCGAGGCACAGGGACTCCAGTATTGGCAGCGAGGGCAAACGCCATGAGCCGTCTCGATATCGCCGCGGGGGGGCTGACGTATCCGGGCGCCGGGGCGGCGCTCCGCGTGCATTGGCCGCGCGGCATCACGGACGGATCGGACGCGACGGGCGTCGATAAGTTCGGCGGGCAGGATCTGAACGGGTTCTCGGTGACGGCGTACGCGGGCGGCACGGAAGCGACCGAAGTCACGCAGGGCGCGGCGGCCGTCAACTTCAAGAGTACGAACGGGCCGACCGGCTACGGGGTGAACTACGCGCGGACGCTCTCGTGGTTCACGGAGCGGACGGGGCCGAACGTCGCGGACTGGAATTGCTGGAGTTGGAAAGCGACGGTCGCGTTCAGCGCGGCGGCCGGCGCGCTGGCGGGCGACTGCGGGTTGCAGATCTGGTGCGGGAACCATACGACGGTGAACGGGGACGGCACGGACACGAACGCGGGCGTCAAGTTCGGGCCGACGGACACGGGCGTCATTGCCTTACAGGCGCGGCGGGCGGACGCGGGCGCGCTCACGGTCAACACGGCGGTGGCGGCGGGACTCACGCCGACGCTGACGAACTTCAACACGTACGAGTTGCAGATCATCACGGGGTCCAATTCGAGCGACCCGCAGTTGATTGCGTTGATCAACAGCGTGGTCGTGGTCGGCCCGGTGAGTTGGACGGCGGCGGCGGGGTTGCTCCCGCCCCCGAACGCGGTCGCGGGGAATTTCGGCTACAGGGTGGCGCTGACCAACCGCGGGGCGGGATCGGTGGCGTCGATGTGGGTCTTTAGCGCGACGCTGACGGCGGCGTCGAACGCGGCGGCGCTGGTATGACGGTGCCAGCCGCGCTCACGGGCTGTCTCCCCGAGCTGGGGGCGGCGTGGGACGCGCTGACGCAGGCGGCGGCGGCGGCGGGCGGCACGTTCACGCTCAACGACTACGGCGGCGTCCGGACGCAGGCCGACACGACGCAGATCCTGGGGTATCGGCAGACGGATTACGAGGCGGCGGTGGCGTCGGGGGCGATTCCGCCAGACACGACGTTGCAGCAGTTCCGGCCGATCGCGCCCTGGGGGCACTCGTACCACGATTTCGGCGCGGCGTTCGACGTGACGGCCCACGGGATCACGCAGGCCGCCCTGGGGGCGCTGGCGCCGTCCTGCGGGCTCCGGTGGGGCGGGACGTGGAGTACCCCCGATCCGGCCCATTTTGAGTTGGATATCTCTCTTGCGGAAGCACGAGCGAAGTGGGATACTTGGGTGGCGTCAGGGGGCCGGTCGGACGCGCTGTCCTTGACGCAAGAGGCCGGAGTGGCGGCGCAGGACCCGGTGTTCTGGACGGAAGTGCTGGCGCTGGCGTACGCGGGGTACGTGATCTATCGGGCGGTGTTCCCCAAGTGGCGGCGGTGGACGCATGAAACAGCGTGACCTGATCGCGTTCGGGATCATTCTGGCGGGGGCGTACATCGTGATGAAGGCGCGGCAGGCGTCGGCGGCGCCGGCGTTGCCGCCGGCACAGACCGGGAGCGCGTCGCAGGTGACGACGCCGGACGGCGTGGTGGTGAATATCCCGCAGGGCACCGACCAGACGCTGGTGGACCTGATCACGAACGGGAGTTACACGCCGCCGCCGTCGTGGGTGGTGTCGAGCGTATTGCCGTCCGCGGGCGGCGGGGGCGCCTCATGGTGATCCTGGCGCAGGGCCTGACGGCGACGCCGACCGTGACGCAGAACGCGGCGGCCATTCTGTTGTACGCGATGATGGGACTGATCGCGTACTTCTTGAAGCAATTCGCCGACGGCGTGCGCGAGACGGGAAAGGAAATGCGGTGGTTGCGGGACCGCGTGATTCAGATCATGACGCACCTGGGGATCGAAGTGGCGAACCGCGAGGACTCCGCGAATGGGTAATTGGGGCGCGAAATATTTGCAGGTGGGCGGCCCGGTGGCGATCGTCGCGGAGACGGACGCGCTGACGGATCTCAACTCGTCGAACGATCGGTTGAAGAACGCGTTCTTTTCGGGGACGGTGACGGCGGGCGCGTTCGTGACGGCGGGCGGGACGCCGGGGCCGGCGACGTTCAGTCAGATCACGATCACGCAGGGCGTGATCGTGGCGCAGGCGGCGGGCTTGCAGCAGACCGTGACGTGGAACAACGCGGCGGTGACATTCACGGCGCAGACGTTGACGATCACGGACACGGCGAGCAACGCGGCGTCTATGGCGCGAAGCGTGACGGTTGGCGCGGCGACGATCGAATCGTTGACGAAGGGTGGAACGCTTTCGCTCAGCGGGAGCCTTTTTGCGGGGTCTACGGTGCAGGCGGCGCCGAACGCGGCGTTCGTGGTGCAGAATCGGTCGCAGGTGAAATCGTCAGCCGATGGGCAGTTCAATCTGTTGAACAACGCGGCGACCGGCTTCACGCGGCTGACCCTGGGGTTGGAGACGAACGCGTTCCCGTCCTGGCGCGCGGTCGGCTCGCACTTCCGCGCGGAGTTGGCGGACGGGTCGGCGTACACGGACGTGTCGCTCGGGAACGCGCGGTTGCAGAACGCGGTGGGCGCGGGCGCGGCGGGACAGATCTGGCTCGGGGCGACGACGCAGGTGACCGTGGGCGCGGCGGGCGGCGCGGCGGCGTTGCCGGCGACACCGTCGGGCTACTGGCGGATCGCGGTGGCGGGCGTGCAGATGGTCGTGCCCTACTACGCGCAGGCGTGACGATGAGCGAGCGAAAGAACACACTGACCGAGACGGAGCGCGCCGAGCTGGCGCGGCTGTCGGACGAGGGCGCCGATCATGAGACGGCGCTCGCGCTGGTGAAGGCGCAGTATGATCGGCTGATGTACGCGGTACGCAAGACGTACGGACTGGTCGATGGCGATCAGATCGATCTCACGACGGGCCAGATCACGCGGAAGCGGTAACCGATGGCGATCACGAGGACGGACGAACTGGTGGCGGTGACAATCGATCCCACGCGCGGCACGGTGCTGGCATTCGTGCGGCGCGCGATCGTGGACACGGCGGACGGCACGACGACGACGGATACGTTGACGGTCGAGGATGACGCGGCGTTCGGCGCGGCGGCGACGCAGAACTATCTGACGGCGGCGCTGGCGGTGGTGAACGCGGTCCGGGCTTTGGGCGCTCCGGCGATCACGCTGGCGCCGGTGGGAGGGTAACGTGCATTCGTGCCCGGATTGTCGCATGATGTGTGAGTGCGTGGACGGAGAGTCGGACGAATTGTTCTGCACGCATTGCGATCTGGACGACGACGACGAGACGGGCGATCCGTGGCCCGAGGATGACGACGAGGACGACGCGGACGACGACGACGAGGACGAGGACTGACCGATGGGGAACTTCCTGATTCAGCACTTCCTGCCCGTGTTCGTGCCCGCCATTGCGGGCTACCTCACCAATCTCGCGATGAACGGGATCGATGACGTGTTGAAGCTGACGAGCACGTGGCCCGCGACGGTCAAGCAGGCGGCGGTGATCGTGATCGCGGCCGGCGTGACGGCGGCGAACGCGCAGTGGGGGTTCAACCTGCCCGTGGACCCGAACGCCTTGCTGACGCAGCCGAACGTGCAGACGATCATCGCGGCGCTGATCGCGTTCGCGATCAAACACAGTCAGCAGCTGAAGGCGGCGACGCCGACGACGACGGGAGGGAAGTAACATGACCGGCGATCAGGCAGCAGTGGTGGCGGCGCTCACGCGCATCCTGGCGCACGCGAAAGGGCACGGCGAAGTGTACGACGGCGCGGTAGCGGATCTGGCGCTGGTGGAATCGGCGCTAGCGGACGCGGACCGGGCGTATCTGGAGACGGCGTCGGTGACGGTGACGGAGCCGGAGACGGATGACGACGAGAACGTGCAGTAAGTGTCACGGCATGTTGTCGCGGAAGGAGCTGGAGTATCTGACGGCACCGTCCGGTACTCCGGTGGACGAGAACGGACAGATCCCTCCGGGCTACGTACAGGAAACTGGCATGGTGGTGCCCGTGCTGTGGTGCGAACCGTGCAAGCACGTGGAGTCGGTCGTCGGTCAACCGTACATCAAGGGGGCGGCGTAATGCCGCGCGCCTTTCATCCGATCCGGAAGGCGAAGGGTAACGCGAGGACTCTCCCATGAATTACTGCACGAAGCGCGGCAGCTACTATCAGCAGGCGGGAACGTGCAACTGTTTCGCACCACAGAACCGGCCAGCCTCACCGCCGACGCCGTATACGGTGCCGTCGCCGTCGGTGGTTCCGTTTCCTCAGGTCGTGCCGTTCACGCCGACAGTGACGGGCGGCTCCGGATGGTACGAGGCGGCATTTCCGCTGGTCACAATGACGGCTGGTAAGAGCTGATGCCGCGCGCCTTTCATCCGATCCGGAAGCGGGGGAGTCAGTGGGTGGTGATCGCGCGCTCGGACGGGCGCACGCTCGGCACCCACAAGACGTACCGGGCCGCGCTCGAGCAGCTCCGGGCGATCGAGTACCGGACGCACGGGCGGAATCCGCGGGAACGGACGCGCGGCATGGAATGGGACGTGTGCGAGTGTGAGCACATAGACCACTTCCCCGACGAGGATACGGGGGAACTGGTCGGTCCGCATGCGTATCAGCAGGAAGTCAAGGGCGTGTTGCTGACGCAGACAACGTACGGCAAGTTCCGGTTGTGCGAGTTCTGTCGCAACGAACACCTGGCGGGGTTCATCGAAGAATGATCATCAAACTGTCTGGTCGCACCGCGCAGGAGTTTGAGGCATTCGCGAA
>QZGF01000110.1_pt1 | contig 18851 bp, 22 predicted proteins | sample 1990021 | NCBI WGS metagenome assembly QZGF01 (sample SAMN10076523, study PRJNA491371) | Subsurface metagenome, whole genome shotgun sequencing project. | isolation source: subsurface fracture fluid from borehole BE326-BH2 | place: South Africa: Beatrix Gold Mine | collected 2015-06-18 | reverse complement strand
CTATACTTTCGGCAATGACACTTCATTAGGCATCTTCAAAGTTTCCGGCACCAGCACCATCGGTTTTTCCACTCAAGGGCTTGAAAGAATGAGAATTGACGCTAATGGCAATGTTGGCATCGGGACGACGACGCCGGGGGCGCCTCTTGATATTGGAGGAAAATTGCAAATGGTCTATTGGTCGGGAGGGGCGAGAATTACCCAGCCGGATAATGTCCTTTATTTGAAATCGGACAGTTTAAGACTGGAAAACTCCAGCGGACAAATATTCGCAAGATTTGAAAATAACGGGGGTGGTTATTTTGGATTAGGCGGCAACGTCGGAATTGGGACGACGGGGCCGATAAATAAATTAGATGTTCGCAGCTCACCATCGGACAATATCATTTCCGCGGTTGAAACCACTACTAATAATGGAGTTTGGATTGGCCATAATGGCACAAGAGGAATAATAAGAACTACTTATGATACAGGAGGAGGTTTTACCCCCTTAACTTTGCAGACAAGCAATGTCGATCGTATTTATATCACAACAGACGGCAACGTCGGCATCGGGACAACGGGGCCGTCTGGAAAACTGCATATCTCCAATGTAACATATCCCCAATTAATAGTCGACGACAATACGAGCCGTACTTTCGCGCTTGGCGTCACTGTGTCTACTTTTAGATTGCGTGACGTGACTGGAGCGGCGGATAGAATAACAATTGATGCCGCCGGCAACGTCGGCATCGGGACAACGGGGCCAATGAGCAAACTTCATGTTTCTGGAGGATATATACAAATTCCATATACGTGCGATGTTCCTCTTGCTTCTGATTGTGACGATGTTTCTGAGGCTGGGAGAATGGTGTTGTATGGAGTTTGTTCAGGCACCGCAACAGCAAATACATTATATATTTGTAAGAAATATAATGTTGGTGGCGGTTGGGGCACAGTATCATTGCCATAAATATAAAATAATAAAATGGATGCAATTCCTTTTTAATAGACTCCATCGAAATTAAACTCTGATAATTTAATTAGTTTTACAGCGCTTGACTCTAATAATTAATTATTTATATAATAACTATGGCCATTGCTTATGGCCATAGTTAATTATGTTCAATATGGAAACTCAAGAATTACAATCTGCCGGTGCGGGCGGACAAGATTTAGCCGTTGCTTCCATCAGCGAAGCCGATTTAAAAATCGTCCAAGAAATGATGAAGGCCGGTTTGATGTACGGTCATAAAAAATCAAAAACCAACCCTAAATTCAAGCCGTATATTTTTACCACCAGAAACGGGGTGGAGATTATTGATTTGGCTCAAACTTTGCCGGCTTTAAATTCGGCGGCCGATTTTTTGAAGACGCTTATCAATAACAAGGGATTGATTTTAATGATTGCCAGTCAGCCGGCAGCAAGAGAAGCCGTAGGAAATTTGGCAAAAAAGTTCGGTTTCGCTTATATTAATGAGCGGTGGATCGGCGGATTGCTTACCAATTTTAAAGTTATTTCCAAAAGAATAGAGTATTTTCTTAAAGTTCGGGCAGGTTTAGAAAGCGGGAAGTTTGAAAAATATACCAAAAAAGAAAGACTAATAATTAGCCGAGACATTGAGCGGATGAAAAAGATGTTCGGCGGTTTGGAAAATTTGACGAAATTGCCCGACGCGATTTTGATGATAGATCCGTCGCTGAAAGGACATGCAACGGCTCTTCGCGAAGCGAAAAGAACCGGAGTGCCGGTAGTGGCCGTTGTTGACAGCGATGACGATCCGACGTTGGTAGATTATCCGATACCGGCGAACGACCATTCGAAAATGAGCATTGATTGGATAATAAACGTAATTGAGCAAAAATTAACGACCAACAATTAACGGACGTATGAAAGAACAAATTCAAAAACTTCGTGATATCACCGGAGCCGGCGTGATGGAATGTAAAAAAGCACTGGATGAAGCCGGCGGCGATTTTGATAAAGCGGTCGCCGTTATTCACGAAAGGGGATTGGTAAAAGCGGAAACTAAGAAAGAAAGAGCGACAGGTTCCGGAATTTTGGAATCTTACATTCATAACGAAAGGGTGGGAGTTTTACTAGAACTTCGTTGCGAAACCGATTTTGTAGCAAGGAATTCTTTGTTTAAAGAATTGGCGCATAATCTTTGCATGCATATTGCCGCCATGAATCCCGAAAATATTGATGTTTTATTGAAGCAAGCGTACGTTAAAGACGAATCGATGACGGTTGAAGAATTGATAAAGCAGACAATCGCCAAATCGGGAGAGAATATTAAAGTGGAAAGATTTTGCCGGTACGAAGTATAAAATTCGAAGCACTAAATCCGAAATCCGAAACAAATTCAAATAATTAAAAATTTAAAATTCAAAACACGATTTTTTAACATTTGAATTTAGAATTTAATTATTGTTTCGAATTTCGTGCTTCGGATTTCGAATTTATAAAATTATGTACAATTTTATTCTTCAAATCGCCTTAATGTTGAGTTTGGGGGCAATGGTTTATTTAATTGCCAGAAAAGCGCCTCAAATCGGTGACGATATCATCGGTCAGCCAAAGAGCAGATTTGATTATTTATTCGTTTCTTTGCGATTGGAAAAGATTGATCCGATTTTGCATAATTTTTTGGAAAAATTGCTGAGAAAGATGAAATTGTTTTTAATGAAGCTTGATAGTATTACGAATAATTATTTGGAAAAGATTAAGAAATATAAGATTAATGATAATGGCAAAAACGGAGAGAGTAAGCCGAGTTTGTTCGAGCAGGATGTTAATGGGGATAAAGGGGATAAAAATGAAAAATGATAAAATAATGAGCGCAGGTGGCGGAGTGGTCAATCGCACCTGACTGTAAATCAGGCGCCCTAGCGGCTACGGGGGTTCGAATCCCTCCCTGCGCACAAGTGAGCGAAGCGAACGCGGAGCAGGGGAGCGCGCAAAGAATTTTGCGCGCGATAGGGATTCGAAGACCGCAGCGTTGCGCGAGTTTCGCGAAGCGAAGGCGAGCGCCGCGAGGGGCGGCCTGCGAGAAATTTCCGTCAGGAAATTTACTTGTAGGCGAATCCCTCCCTGCGCACCGGCTGCCACCTTAGCTCAACCGGCAGAGCAGCACTTTTGTAAAGTGAAGGTTCCCGGTTCGATTCCGGGAGGTGGCTCAGAAGTTGTTGCCAACGTAGCTCAGCTGGTAGAGCAACTCCATGGTAAGGAGTAGGTCGCCGGTTCAATTCCGGCCGTTGGCTCAGCATTGGGCGTTTAGCTCAGTGGTAGAGCGTTTCGTTGACATCGAAAAGGTCGGAGGTTCGATCCCTCCAACGCCCACATATGCCCAGTATGAGAATTTCAAACTTCTGAATTTTTATAAATAAAAATTCAGAGAAAAAACTGGGCAATATAATGGAAATTTTGCGAATAATTAAAGTCAGGAATTACAAATGAAGCATTATAGTTAATCATTTGAAATTTCTCTACTGTGTATGGCAAAATCAAAATTCAGCGAAAATTTAATAAAATTAAAATGCTCCGTCTGCAAGCGAGCGAATTATTATACCCGCAAAAAGAAATCGCTTGAAAGAAAACTGGAATTGAAAAAATATTGCAAGTGGTGCCGGAAGCATACGATACACAAGGAGGCGAAGCGCTAACCGCGAAGGGTCTGTTGGTTAATTGGCAAACCACGGGTCTCCAAAACCCGGACTGCAGGTTCGAGCCCTGCCAGACCCGCGTTTTAATTTTTATAATTAAAAAAGCCCTGGTTTATCTCGCCAGGGCATTGCGTCTGAAGTCTAAAATAGTATTTTCTGGATAGCGCCGTAAATCTCCCACGGTCTTTCCGATTCAAGTATCGCAGGAAGATTAAGCTCTTTAGAACGAAATTCGGTAATTCTGAAAATATGCTTGCCGTTCTTTTTAGTAAAAGAAAACGGAATCTTTAGTAATTCCTTAATTCCTTCATACGCGACATTGTGTTCCTCATCAATATCAATTATTTTTTCTGCCATTGCTACCATTGCCTCCTTGGTTTAAATTAACCATTTCTATCTTGTGTCCTTTCCGCATCTTCTCTTCAGCTAGATCAATAGCTTCCTTAAAGGAAAGATTGTTTTTCTTTCCTTTATTTTTCTTACTTTTCCACTTTACCTGCCACATCAGCCGCGTTCCTCCTTTTTTGAATTTGTTGAATCGGTTTTTGAATTCGTTTTCCTATTTTCCCTTTGATTGTTTCTATTCGGCAATCGTTTTTTTGAACAAGAGCGTCTAGCGAAACCCTTGCCGATTTTCCGGTTCCTTCAAAATCTTTTAGCCAAATATACATTTTTCACCTCCTTTTTTAATGTGCTTTGATTTTCCTAACGGAAATGGTATTATTATAATAATCCAAATGAGTCCGTCAAGTCCAGAATACGAAAATTTAATTGATTCTTTAATAAGGGACGGCTATCTAAAAACGCCGGAAATTATTGAAGCTTTTAAGGCGATTGACCGGATTGATTTTGTGCCGGAAGAATATCAAGCCGAAGCCTATATTAACGCGCCTTTGCCGATTAATTTCGGACAGACTATTTCTCAGCCCCTGACCGTGGCTTTTATGCTTGAACTATTGGAGCCGAAAGCAGGAGAGAAAATTTTAGACGTCGGCGCCGGTTCCGGCTGGACAGCCGGCCTTTTGGCTCAATTAGTCGGAGAAGAAGGAAAAGTTATTGCAATAGAAAGAATCCCCGAATTAAAAGAAATGGCGGAGAAAAATGTTTCCAAGTATAATTTTATTGAAAAAGGAATTGTTCAAGTTATTTTAGCCGATGGTTCAAAAGGTTATAAAAAAGAAGCGCCTTATGATAGAATAATTGCGGGAGCGGCCGCAAAAGGCGATATACCGGTTTATTGGAAAAGACAGTTGAAAATCGGCGGCCGCATCGTGGCGCCGGTGGAAAACAGCGTTTTTGTTATTGATAAAATTGGTAAAAACAAATATATCCAAAAGGAATATTTCGGTTTCAGTTTTGTGCCGCTTATAACCAATAATTAATAATTAATAACTAATAACTAATAACTAATACGATTATGGATTTACAGGAATTAAAACAAATTATTATAAAAGAAATCGGCATTGCCACGTTGTCATCAGATGCACAAGATAAAATTTTGGAAAAACTCGGCGGCAATATCGTTAAAAGATTAAGTTTGGCGATTTTGAAAAATCTTCCGGAAGAAGCGAGGCCGGAATTTGAGAAAATAAGCGCGGCCGGCGATGAAATTAAATTGCGGGAATTTTTAAAAAATACAATTCCTAATTTTGAAGAATTAACGCAAAAAACGATAAAAGAAACTATTGACGAATATAAAAAAATCGCGGGAATTAAATAATTATGGGAGAAAAATTAAAATCTTTTGAGGAACAAGATGCGGAAAATTTAGTTAAATCCGCTTTAGGCGAAGATGTTTTTGAACGAGAAGATAAACCGGTAAATGTCGAAAAAAAGAAAACAAACAATTTCGTTCGGCAAGTGAGGAGAATTTGGAAAACGCTCGCAGGGAATTGGAATTCGCCATAAGAAATAAAGATGAAAAATTAATTTCTTATTGGACAGAAAGAGTTAAGGCTCGCGAAGAAAAAATAAAAAAATTTTCAGAGGAAAAGAAAAAGACAGTCATAGAAGAGCCATTAAAAACATTAAAAGAAGGACCTGACTTGACCACAGCCGAAGGCAGACAGAAAGAAATTGATAGAATTATGGCGGCTGAGGAAAGTATTGAAGAAAAGAACAATGAGAATAGTGAAGGAAAAAATTCCAACGAAGAAATTCGCGAAGCGTTTGAAAAAATATCGGTTGAGCAAAAAGAATTGGCGGAAAAACTTTTGACTGCGGCTGAAAAACAAGAAGAAAAAATAGAGCAAGAAATCAAACAGGAAAAACCTTGGATTAGAGAAAAAATTGAAAAAGCCGCGGATTGGTACAAAAAACAGCCGTTAAAATATAAGATTCTTTTTTCATTGGGATGTGTTGGTGCGGCTTCGGCTTCGGCGGCGCTTGGCGGCGCGATTGGCGCGGCGGTGGCGACAGCGGCTTTTACCGGCTCCGCGTTTCAAAGAATGCTTGGTGGAATGGCGACTTTTATTACTGTTGAAGGTTTTCTCAAGCGTGCCGCGGAAAAAGGCGGCAGAGAAAGAACGAAATGGGAAGCCGGAAGGCATACCATGGAAGCGGCCGTTTTAGGGGTGCTTGTTGGTTCTGGAAAATTTGCCGAAGGAATGAGAAATGTTGTCGGAATGATAATGCCGGAAGAAGTAGTAGCAGAAATAAAAGAAACTACGGAAAATATCAAAAAATCTGCCGGGTTGTCGCCGGAACAAATATCGCCGGCGCCGAAAGCCGCAGCACCGATTGGAACAGAAGCGATTTCTCAAGAGTTTTACATCGAAACCGCCAAGCCCGGTGATTCGGTTTGGAAAATGGCGCAACGGCAATTAGAAGAACATTATGGCAAGAGTTTTGTCGAATTAAATGAAGCGCAAAAAACTTATATAATCGACGCAATTAAAGACAGGGTGGCGGCGGACCCGCAATCATTTGGTTTGGAAAATATTGATAATATAAAAGTAGGTCAGAAAATAGATTTTTCTGAGATTTTCAAAAAGGAATTGGATATTGAAGATACGTTCAGCAGAGCAGAGGAACTTTCAGGGACGCAGATGGAAAATATCGTAAAGAATAATGAAATTTTAAGAGAGTGGGTCAAAAATCATCCGACCGAAAGATTGACTTCGGAAAAAGTGGAAGAAATTTTACATCCCACCGTTAAGCCATCCGAGCCATTTGAACCATCTGTTGAACCTAGCAAGCTGCCGCCGGAAATTTCTTCAAAAAGAGAAGAATTTTCTTTGATAGATGAAGAAAAAGTAAAAACTGATTTAAACAAAGTAGAGCAACAAATAAAAGCGATTAGCGAAGAATATAATGACGCACGACTTAAACTTTCCGAAGCTAATGTTAATTCTTATACTTCTGATTTACCTAAGGAAGAGATACAAACTGAAATTAATAAGTATTATGAAAAATCCGTTAATCTTGAAAATCAATTAGAAGAATTAAAATCTTCAAAAGCTGAATTGGAAGAAATATTAAAGATTCAACAAGAACCAAAATTTGTCGAACAAATGGGAATTAATTTGAGTGCGGATCAAATTAGACTATTGGATGATTTAATTTATAAAGATACGAGTTTCGTTAAAATTAAAGTTGATAAATTGGCGGAATTAATTAGATTTAAAAAACTTACCCCGGAAGATTTTGCTCAATATTATGCCAATAAATTAGGTGCCGAAAAGGTTTCTAACGAAATTTTAAATAATTTGAAAAATAATTTTAAATCGATTATTGAAGGTTCAGCGAATGAAAGATTAAAAGCTCAAGAAGCGATAGAGACGCTTTTAGAAAGATTGCGAAGATAACCATTTTTAAAACGTTCTTGACAAAAAGAATATAAAAAGAATATAATTCATTAAAATCCGCAGACAGGAGGCAGTTTTAACCCGCCTTCGCTAAGGCTTCGGCGGGCGCAGTAAGACCTCTCGAGGATTGTATTATTTTGTCTGCGGCTTTAGTCGTAGATTTTTTATTAATATACAAACAACGAATAAGCTCGAATATTACGAATTTGTAATATTCGTTCCAATTCGCTGTTTGGATATAAGGCGTTGCTTACTAAACAGCAAAAATCCAAGCAAATAGAAGAGAGTCAAAAACTTTTGGACGAAAACCGTCTGGTGTTTTTTACCGACTTTAGCGGGACGCCGGTTGAGGACTTGAGGCAATTAAGAAAAATAATGAAAGAATTAGGAGCGAAAGTTAAAGTGATAAAAAAGAAATTGTTGCGCGTGGCTTTTGAAAAGAAAGGCGTTGATTTTAACCCCGAACAATTCGAATCGCAGGTAGCGGCAATTTTCGCTTCGAAAGATATTTCTGAGATTGCCCCGCCGATTTATAAATTTTCAAAAGGAAAAGAAAAGAAAGGGTTTAAAATTTTAGGAGCGTATGATTTGATGGAAAGAAATTTTTTTGACGCCGAAACAGCAAAAAGAATCGGCCAGTTGCCGTCGAGAGAAGTTTTGCTTGGTCAATTGGTTGGAATGCTGGCGTCGCCGATAAGAATGTTTTTGTATGTGTTAAATGAGAAAAGCAAAAGGTCGTGAAACTCCACGAATATGCGAATCGAGCACAAATATACTAATTTTATTTAATATTTATTATTCGTATATTCGCGCTATATTCGTATATTAGCAAAGTTTAAATTATGGAAAAATTTAACGATATTATCGAAAAAATTGAAAAATTAACCGTCGTCGAATTAGCGGAATTAGTTAAGACATTGGAAGAAAAATTCGGCGTTTCGGCGGCGATGCCGATCGCGGCCGGCGCGATTGCCGGCGGCGGCGCGGCCGCAGAAGAAAAAACTTCTTTTGATGTTATTCTTAAATCCGGCGGCGAGCAAAAAATTAACGTGATAAAAATTGTCAAAGAAGTAACCGGCTTGGGATTAAAAGAGGCCAAAGATTTAGTTGACGGAGCGCCGAAACCGGTCAAACAAGGAATGAAAAAAGAAGAAGCGGAGGAACTGAAAAAGAAATTGGAAGAGGTGGGAGCAGTAGTAGAGCTCGTATAAAATAAAAAAAGGCGCCCTTGAAAAGGCGTCGGGCGGTTAGCTCAGTGGTAGAGCATTGCATTCACATTGCAAGGGTCATAGGTTCAAATCCTATACCGCCCACAAATCCCGTTTTAGCGGGATTTTTTATTATGTTAATCCCGTTAGAAATAAGAGAAACAATGGTAATTATTTATAAAATCGTCTTATGCTGAATAATTCAATTAATAGATAATCTGCGATTATCTGATTTCTAACGGGGTGAATAACTTGTGTATAAATTCAAACTTTAAATTTTAAAATTCCGCTTAAATAAAGGATTTTTAATAGTTCCAGTTCTGTTTTTAGCAATATTGTTTTTCATTGACTTTTAATTAATCGTGGAGCAGAATTAAAGAAAAGTGGGGGATTGTGGATAACTATGGGGATAAGTAGGCGAAATGGTGAATAACTCCGATTTTGTATAAGAGAAGCGAATTTACAAAATCGAGGACCCTACCTACGGTTCATAAATTTATAAAAATTAGGCATGTTCATCGGCGAATTTCAACATAATTTAGATTCAAAAGGGAGAATGGCGATGCCGGCAAAGTTTCGGCAGAAATTAACCGGCGGCGCGATTATTACGCGCGGATTGGATCGATGTCTTTTCGTTTTCACTAATAAAGATTGGGAAGTATTGGCGCAAAAATTGATTGCTTTGCCGTTGGCTCAGGCAAATTCTCGCGCCTTTACCAGATTGATGTTGGCGGGCGCCGTTGATGTCGAAACGGATAAACAGGGAAGAATTTTAATTCCGGATTATCTGCGAGAATATGCCGGATTAAAAAAACAAGTCGTTGTTGCAGGGCTTTATAATCGGATTGAAATTTGGGACGGCGAAGCGTGGAAACAATATAAAACAAAAACCGAAAGTCAGTCAGATGAAATAGCGGAGAAATTGTCGGAACTTGGAACGAAATCCGAAAACCGAAACAATATCTAAATTCAAATGATTAAATTCAAAAAGTTTTGAAAATTTGAATTTAGAATTTCGAATTTGTTTCGGATTTCGAATTTATGATTCACATCCCCGTTCTTTTAAAAGAAGTCATTGAAGTTTTAAATCCAGAACCGGGAGAATTTTTTATCGATGGCACAATTGGAAGCGGCGGACATGCAGTTGAAATTTTAAAGAGAATTTTGCCTAACGGTATATTGCTTGGTGTTGATTGGGATAAGATAGCGATTGAAAAAGCGCAGCAAAAAATTTCGGCAATTTTTCCAGATTCTAAATTGATTTTAATAAACGACAATTACGCGAATCTGCCGGAAATATTAAAAAAGATAAGAAAAGCCGACCCTTCGATTCCGCTCAGGGCAAGCGGGTTGCTTCTGGATTTGGGAATGTCCTCGGACCAATTAGAACATTCAAGCAGGGGGTTCAGTTTTCTAAGAAACGAGCCGTTGGACATGAGATACAATACGAAAATTCCAAATTCCAAATTCCAAATTCCAAATTTGACCGCGGCGGAAGTGGTGAATAATTTCAGTGAGAAAGATTTGGCGGATATTTTTTACAAATACGGCGAAGAAAGATATTCGAGAAGAATTGCGAAAAAAATAATTGAGGAAAGAAAGAAAAAATCGATTAAAACAACTTTTGATTTGGTTGAGATAATCAGAAAAGCAGTTCCAAAACTTTACGAGAAAGGAAGAATTCATTTTGCCACCAGAGTTTTTCAGGCGTTAAGGATTTATGTTAATGACGAATTAGGAAATTTGGAAAAATTGCTGAAAAATCTGGCTAAAATTTTAAAGCCAGATGGTCGCGCGGCAATAATATCGTTTCATTCATTAGAAGATAGATTAGTGAAAAACTATTTCAAAGAGATGGCAAAACAAAGGAAGGCGGAAATTTTAACTAAAAAACCGCTCCGGCCGACGGCGGAGGAAATCGAAGAAAATCCTCGCAGCCGCTCGGCAAAACTAAGAGCAATAAAATTAATATGACAATAATTCAGCCTAATAAAAACAATCACAAAATCAATTTCTTTATTTCGATGTTAATGGTTGTTTTGGTTATAGCCGCCGTTTGGGGCATGTTTCTTTATAATCAGCTGGTGAGTCTTAGACACGAAGTAAAAAAACAAGAAACAAATCTTGAACGCGCCGAAGTGTCGAACGCCGAGTTGAAAAATAATCTTTACAGTATTCTTAACGAAAAAAAATTTGAGCCGTTGATTAATCAGCAATCTTTGATTTTGGAAAAAAATCCGGAATACGTTAAAATAGCGGATAATAAACAACTTACAAGCAACAATTAAAATGCGTTGGCGGATTACAAGTTTAATTTTTATTTTCGGATCATTATATCTTTTTTTGATTTTTAATGTTTATAATTTACAAATTGAAAAAAATGATTTTTATTTTAAAAAAGCCGAGGCGTTAGAAAAGTTAAGCGGCGCTTTTAAAAAACCGAGAAAGAATATTTATTTTATTGATAAAAACAATAATCTTGCTCCGGCCGCTTTAAACAAAGAGTATCCAGCTGTTTTTGCCGTACCGAAAGAAATAGCGGGAAATGCGGCGATTTATGCGAAGAAATTAAGTCCAATTTTAAATATCTCGGCGGAAGAGCTTGAAAGAAAATTTAATAAACCAAAAAACGAGTACGCGCTTTTAATTCAAAAAGCATCTGCCGAACAAATCGAAGAAATAAAAAAATTAAATCTTAAGGGAATTTATATCAAAAACGAACTTTTGCGTTTTTATCCGTTCGGAGATTTAGCTTCGCATTTATTGGGTTATGTCGAACCGATGGAAGAAAACGGCGGCCGTTACGGCGCGGAACTTTATTTTAACGATTTGCTTTTTGATAAAAATTTAACTTTAACGATTGACTACAATATTCAAGCCCAAGCCGAAGAAATTTTGAAAAAACTTATAGAAAAATATCGGGCCGAGGCGGGCACGGTAATTGTTCAAGAACCCCAGACCGGAAAAATTCTGGCAATGGGAAGTTTTCCGAATTTCGATCCCAACAATTATTCAAAATTTAAAGTGGAAAATTTTTTAAATCCGGCAGTCGAGGCGGTTTACGAACCGGGCTCGGTTTTTAAAATAATCACTATGGCGGCCGGAATTGACAGCGGGAAAATTACTCCGGAAACGTCCTATTTTGATACCGGTTCAATAACTTTAAACGGAAGAACAATTAGAAATTGGGATTTAAAAGCGCACGGTAAACAAACCATGACCGGGGTTATTGAACAATCAATTAATACCGGTTCGATTTTCGCTCAGCGGACAATGGGCCCGGATATTTTTTATAATTATCTGGTTAAATTCGGTTTTAACGAGCTAACCGGCATCGCTCTGCCTGGAGAAATAAAAGGAAAAATCAATAATTTGAAAACCGGCAAGGATATTGATTTTGCCACCGCTTCTTTTGGTCAAGGAGTTTCGGTAACGCCCATCGGATTAATCAGCGCTTTTTCGGCGATTGCCAACGATGGCGTTTTAATGAAGCCGTTGATATCGGCCGATGAAAAACCTCAGGTGGTAAGAAGAGTGGTTTCTTCGGAAACTGCGAAAAAAATTGCCAAGATGATGGTTTCGGCAGTTGAAAAAAATAAGATCGCGGTTATTTCCAGTTATTCGGTTGCCGGCAAAACCGGCACCGCTTTCGTGCCTAATTTCGGCGGCAAGGGATATACCGATCAAGTTATCAATACTTATATGGGTTTCGCGCCCGCCTCCGCTGAAACTCCCGCCTCCGCTAATGCTTCGGCGGGCAAGTCGGCGAGCAAGCCCGCTTTTACTATCTTAATAAAATTAGATAAGCCTTATGGCAGTCCCTTAGCCGGTCAAACCGTAGTTCCTGCCTTTCGTGAACTGGCGGAGTTTATTTTGAATTACTATAATATAGCGCCGGATAGATTATAGACGGAAACAGATTATAGTTAAATCAACTTTACCAGTGAAGTTAACTTAACCAGTTAACTTAACTTTACTGAAATAACTAAATTTAGTAAAATTATTATACTCTTAAGATATGGTAAATATTAATAAAGGTTTCTTAATTGAGAGAATGAAAGAAAAAAGTTGGGGAGAGTTGTTTAAAGCCGTCAAAAAAATAAAATCCCCTAAGGAATTAACGGGGGTTTTAAAAACTTGGTTATCACCGCCAGAGATATTTTTATTGGAAAAGCGCATTGCCATTAGTTTGCTTCTTAAAGAAGGCGTGCGCCACAATGAAATCAAACGTCGATTGGATGTTTCTTCTCAAAGTATCAGTTTTGTTAAAAGAGGATTAACGAGGCCTCCTAAAAAAGAAAAAGAATTAAAACCAATTACTAAAAAAGATCTAAAGAAAAGGAAATCGCGTATCCCTCCTATGGTTGGCAAAGGTCGCTGGCGCTTTTTAGATGTGACCTATTAAGTTTATAGTTAAGTTTTTAAAATCTCTTTTATCGGTGAAATTAAACTTACTAGCGAAGTTAAATTAACTAACAGAAAATTATAAAATTTAAATGTTTGTTTTGGTTAATAATTTAAAAATTAACTATGAGGAAATAGGGAATGGTGAACCTTTAATCCTACTTCACGGATGGAAAAATGATTTAATGGTTTGGAATTCCATTACGCTTACTCTCGGGAGTTATCGCGTTATCGCAATAGATTTGCCCGGTTTCGGTAAGTCGGATTTTCCGTCTCGGCCGTGGGCCGTAAAAGATTATGCCGAATTTCTTAAGGCGTTTCTGGATAAAATTGAAATTTCAAAAACGAATTTAATCGGCCATTCTTTCGGTGGCAGGGTGGCTATAAAATTTTCCGTTTTATTTCCGGAAAAGGTCTCTAAACTGGTTTTAATAGATTCCGGCGGAATCAGATTAAAAAGCGTAAAAAAAATTCTTGCCTTAATTTTGGCGAAATTAGGAAAAATTTTTTGGCAATTGCCGTTTTTAAGAAAAAAGATTAATGTTGTCAGACGTAGTTTCTATAAAGCCCTGCAGGTAGGCGATTATTTGGAAAATAATTCCGTTATGAAAGATACTTTTTTAAAAATTATTGAAGAGGATTTACGCGAAGAAGCAAAAAAAATAAAAATTCCGACTTTGATTGTTTGGGGTGAAAAAGATTTAATTACAATCTTAAAAGAGGCAGAAATATTAAATAAATGTATTTCCGATTCGCGATTGGGAATAGTTAAAAACTCCGGCCATTGGCCGTTTATTGAAAAAAAGGAAGAATTCATTAAAATTTTGAAAAATTTTCTATGAAAGAAAAAATTTCATTGCCGCAAGCGGAATCATTTCTAAAACTGGATAATCCGGTAAAAGCATCCGCAGAAGAAATAAAAAGAGTTGAAAAACTTTCCGAAATCGAACGCGAATGGTGGAAAAATTATCCCGCTTACTTAACAACAAAAGATATTTTAAAGGGGGTCGAGGATGGCACTCTGGAAAAAGTTGAACCTGACGAAAACATCAATCTCATTATGAGATTTAAAAATCCCGATTTAAAAGACTGGCAACCTTACCTACATAAAGATACGGCTTTGCTTTTAAAGGAAGTCGGTAGAAAGTGGCGCGGGAAAATGACCGCAGAAAATCTATCAAAAGACATCCTGCTTGCCGTCACAAGTTTGGTTCGTTCGGTTGAATATCAAGAGAATTTAATAAAAAGGGGGAAATTGGGAATGCCGGATAGTCCGCACACAAAAGGGCAGAGTTTTGATATTGACGGCTGCGGTTATTATGATAACGGCAAAGCGATTAATCCGCGCCAATCTGAAAACTATAGAGATATTTATAATCCGCACGTTCATCATTTACTTAAGGAAACGCTTGAAGAAATGAAAAAAGAAAATTGTCTGAATTATATTCTTGAATATGAAAATACCGATAATCAATGTTTCCATGTTACCAGGAATCTCGCTTATCAACCAAGAGAAACATAATTTATGATTAAAAAAATCAAAAACCTGATTTATATTTATCAATTATCGGAATATGATAATCTGTTTTTTTTCAGCTGGATAAAAAATCATCAAAATTTAGAAGAGTATTTTAATTCTGAAGCGGCGAAGTTTCCGGTATGGACCGCCAAAGCAAAAATGATTTTCTGGCTGGCGATTTTGTTTACTCCTTTTTTTAAGAAAAATCTCTATATATCTTTAATTCTCGCCGCGAAAATTATTAAACCCTTTGAAAACATCGTTGTATTTTTTATTGTCCGGCGCGCTCAATCTAAATTAAAAAAATATAAAGATTTAATCAAAATAGGAATCACCGGCAGCTATGGTAAGACCACCACAAAAGAATATTTAGCCGCTGTTTTATCCGAAAAATATCGCGTCTTAAAAACGCCGGAGAATATAAATACTTTAATTGGCATTTCAAGGCTAATTTTAAAAGAGTTAAATGAAAGTTATCAGATTTTTGTTGCGGAAATGGCTGCTTATAAAAGAAGCGATATAAAACGATTATGCGGCTTAATTAATCCTCAGATAGGGATTTTAACCGGCTTGGCTGGCTCGCATCTTGAACGTTTTGGTTCCATAGAAAACATTGTTAGAGCTAAATTTGAATTGGTAGATGGTTTAAATCAAAAAAACGGGCGTTTTTTTATGAACGCCGATAATGATTTAATTATCGAAAATTACCGAAAATTCGTCAAAACTGACTTTGAATTTTATGGAATCAATGAAAATATAAATAAAAAGTTTAATGCAAGAAATATAGAATTAGGAGAAAATTTCTTGAAATTTGAAATTTATAAAGAGGGGAAATTTTATTTTAAAACCGAAGTCAATCTTTTAGGCAGGCATCAATTGGAGCCGCTTTTGGCGGCAATAACTGTTGCTGATAATTTAGGATTAACAAAAGACGAGATGGTAAGGGGATTAAAAAAGATAAGACCGCTTCCCCGACGACTTTTCCCCATAAAAACGCCGCAAGGCATAATAATAGACGACAGTTATAATATATCCGAAAAAAGCATTGAAGCGGCTCTGGATTACTTAACGGCGGTTTTTATGAATAAAAGAAAAGTGGTGCTCACTGCTGGCATAGTAGAACAAGGAAATCGTAAATCGGAAAATAATATTTTTCTCGGACAAAAACTTAAAGAAGGCGCTGATTTAATTTTAACGCCGAAAAATTCAAATACCCGGTATATAATAAAAGGATTAGGGTTGCCAGAAGATAAAATTTCTGAATATAATAAAATCATCATCTTTAATAACGCAAAGGAAATAGATAGTGTCTTGTCGCGGATTTTGAAGCCGGACGATGTTGTTTTGATTTTCCCTTACAATCTGCCGGCGCATTATTTGTAAATCGGTAACCACTATACTGTTACGGATGAGAATTCTTCAATGCATTCTGCGTTCTAAGGGTGATAGTAAAGTTAAACTTACCAGTAAAGTTAAATTAACCAATAGAGAAATAAACAATAAGAGGTAATAAAAGCTTTTAGTCAATAGTTGAATCAAATTTAAATGAATTTAATAAAAGAGAAAAAATTGAATATCGGTGTATTTTTCGGTTCTCGCTCGCCGGAGCACGATGTCTCAATTATTACCGCTCAAACAGTCATTGAGGCCCTTAAAAAACTTGATAAATACAAGGTGATTCCGATTTACTTGGATAAAACAGGTAGATGGTGGATTTCGGAGAAATTAAGCGATATAGAGTTTTTTCGCAAGCTCGATTTTGAAAAAGAATTGGGGGAAATAAATCATTATTTGTTAGATTTAGATGCGAGTAAGAAATTTCTTAGATTTTCACCAGAACGTAAAAGCATCTTTTCTAAAAAAGAAGAAATAATTATTGATGTTGCCTTTCCGGCTTTTCACGGTTCGTTCGGTGAGGATGGAACTATTCAAGGATTATTTGAAATCTTTAATATACCATACGTCGGCTGCGGTGTTTTAACTTCTGCCTTGGCAATGGATAAAATTATTTCTAGAAAAATCTTTGAAAGAGAAGGTTTTTCTGTCGTCAATAATTTTTATTTCAATAAAGATGATTTTAAAAAGAAACAGGAAGAGATTTTACAAGAAATAGAAAATAAACTTAATTACCCGCTTTTTGTTAAGCCCAATCGCTTGGGTTCAAGTATTGGCGTCTCTAAAGTTACTAATAAAAAGGAATTAGAATTCGCCATAGAGGTAGTTTTCCAATTTGACGAAAAAGTTATTATTGAAGAAACCGTTCCGAATTTAATGGAGGTTAATTGCGCAATAATTGGCAATGCCGGCGGCGAATTAATCGCTTCTTTGCCAGAACAACCGCTTTACGGACAAAGTTTTCAAACTTTTGAAGAAAAATATCTGACCAAGGGCGGTACCATTAAAAAAGGAGAAAAGAAAAACAACATTCCCGCTCTTTTACCGGATAATGTTTTAAAACAGATTCAGGAATTAGCGAAAAAAGCGTATCAAATTTTAGAATGCAGTGGAATCAGCCGCGTTGACTTTTTGGTTAATACAGGCACGATGAAAATTTATATCAATGAAATCAATACTCTGCCGGGAACTTTGCAGTTTCATCTTTGGGAGGCATCGGGAATCAGCCGGACGGAATTAGTTGATAAGCTGATAACTTTTGCCCTGAATAGATTTGAGACGCGGAAGAATTTCTTATATATTTTCGATTCCCATCTTATTAAACACGCGTAGCTATTTGTTGAATTGGTTTTTATTAATTAAGTTATGGTTAAGTTAATTTCACTGGTAAATTTAACTTTACCGATAAATTTGATTTAACTTTATGAAATATTTTATTAAACAATTAGCCAAATTAACGATTTGGCGTTTTAATCCGAAAGTGATTGCGATAACCGGCAGCGTTGGCAAGACATCGGCGAAAGAAGCGGTTTTCGCGGTTTTGAAGAATCATCGCCGAGTAAGGAAATCAAAAGGAAATTTAAACAATGAATTAGGGGTGCCGTTGACGATTATCGGCGATTGGGAAGAAGAAGAATTAAAATTGGTAAGCAGAGAAACACCGGCCGGGAAAAAAAGATTTAAAAAATTATTTTTCTGGATTAAAGTAATTTTTTACGGCATTTTCCAGCTTCTTTTTTTAAAAAAATCCGCGCCTGCCCGCCGAAGCTTTAGCAAAGGTGGGTATCCGGAAATTTTAATTTTGGAATATGCTGCGGATCGGCCGGGGGATATCAAAGAGCTTTTAGGAATCGCCAAGCCTTACATTGGAATTGTTACGGCGGTTGGCGAAATTCCGGTTCACGTTGAGTTTTTCAGCGGACCTGAAGCGGTGGCAAAGGAAAAATCAAAATTAATAGAGCATTTGCCGGCTAACGGTTTCGCGGTTTTAAATTTTGACAATGAAATCGTAATAAGAATAAAAGAACGAACCCGAGCCAAGGTAATTGCTTTCGGTTTTGGTGAAGGAGCGGATATTAAAATCAGCGCTTTAGAAAACCATATTGAAAACGGAAGGCCGGCCGGAATTTATTTTAAACTTGAGTACGCCGGCAGTTTTGTGCCGGTGGTTTTAAAAAACACTTTCGGAAAAGCCCAGGCTTATGCCGCGGCCGCGGCGGCTTGCGTCGGTTTGATTTTTGATTTGAATTTGGTAGAAATTTCCGAAGCATTATCGTTGAATTATAAACCGGAAAAGGGAAGAATGAATTTAATTAAAGGCATTAAAGATACTTATATTATTGACGACGCTTATAACGCCTCTCCTATTTCAATGACGGAAGCGCTGGAAACTTTAAAAGGTTTGTCCGCCTTCGCCAAGGCTCCGGCGGATAAACCGACTATACGTAAAATTGCGGTACTCGGCGATATGTTGGAATTAGGCAAGTATTCTATCGAAGCGCATGAATCAATAGGCAGATTGGTTGCAGAAATCGTTGATGTTTTGATTACCGTCGGGCCGCGGGCAAAATTTATCGCCCAAGCCGCCGAAAGCGCGGGATTAAACAAAAGTAGAATTTTAAGTTTTGACACTGCTTCGGAAGCCGCTTTGGCAACTCAGGATTTGATTAAAAAAGGAGATTTAGTTTTAATAAAAGCGTCAAGGGCGGTTGGATTAGAAAAAGTTGTAGAGGAAATTAAACAAATAGAGAATGCTCCCATCGTCTAGTGGTCTAGGACAGGTGGTTCTCAGCCATCAAACACCGGTTCGACTCCGGTTGGGAGCGCGTAAAAAGTTATCCACATCTTGATTATTAAAATATGTTATAATTCTAA
>QZGF01000044.1_pt1 | contig 20446 bp, 25 predicted proteins | sample 1990021 | NCBI WGS metagenome assembly QZGF01 (sample SAMN10076523, study PRJNA491371) | Subsurface metagenome, whole genome shotgun sequencing project. | isolation source: subsurface fracture fluid from borehole BE326-BH2 | place: South Africa: Beatrix Gold Mine | collected 2015-06-18 | reverse complement strand
CCGCCGACCTCAGTCAGCGCAGGAGCATGGATTTCATATCCACTTGCAACAACCAGATTTCCTTCCAGCTTGGTGATGCGTGGATCAAATGACTTAATCGGCTCGCCGTTGGCATGCAGTGGCAATATCACCAGCTTATCGGCAACGCGCTTCGGACATTTCGGGTTTATTAAAACGCGCCAACGAATGTCAGCGTATTTGTCATCAGCAAATATCCCGTCGCCGAAAAGCATTCGTTCTGCGTGTTCGCCGGGATCGCTGAGCAGCTTCGCTAGGGCCTCGTAATGCGACTCGATGACCTTTCGTTGCGTCTCGGTCAGTTCGCCGCGGGCGACCTTTGCCGCACCGGGAAAAGCGCCATCGCCGTCCCACTCGGCTTCGACAAAGCGGGGAACTCCGCGCATTTCCGAAATGCGATCGTTCTCAGTCCACTTAGCAGCTTCAACCGCCCCTGAGTGTGAGTTGGATGGTAAGTGCGCGATTGCTCCGTCGCGCCGCACGACGATAGAATGAAAGTCGCACATATTTTTTATGGTGAGTTAAGCTGCCTTTCGAACGTTTGCAGGCTTCTCTTGCGGAGCAGTTGGCAGGGTGAGCTTTGGAGCCTCAATAGTGACGGTGTCCTCGATCTCCTCTGGCGTGTAGATCCCAGCCACAATCTCCGGCACCATCGCCCGAATGCCGTCAGACACAACGCGAGCCCACATTGTCTGCATTCGAGCGCGCGGCGTCCGCCAATTTTTCTTGAAGCCATCCTTTCCATGGACGAATGGCTCCTTTTGAACCTCGTCCCAGGTGAGAGAGAATCGTTGTGTCTCGCCATCTTTGGTCGTTAGCTCGACCTCAGCACGGTCTGGTGTGCGGCAAATGATCTTATGCCGACCGCCTCGGTCCCGGAACTTCGCTAGCATCGAGTCCGCGGGATCGCACAAGCGCCCCTCGATGACGTGATACTCGCGGAGAATCTGAATTGGAGACTTCCGCTCAGTAAGGCAGGCCATTGCCAGGAGTTTGCCTTGCTCGATCCGATCCAGGTTGAACATGCCAGATCGGGCGAACATCTCGCCGATTCGATCGATGGCCTCGATCGGGTTTTGAAGCTTGCTGTAGAGTTCAATTTCCATTTAATGTTCCTTTGTTTTGGGTCTTTCACGCTTGCCGCTGATTGGGTCAGCGGCTTTTTTTTCAAAATCCGGAGCCGGTCGCTAATGCACGGGGATGAACCACCTCCAATCGGTTTGAATGTTGAAGCTCCGATTGACCGGCTCCGTAAAGTCTTTCCGATTCTGCCTTAAGCTTCTCACCGCAGTCAGGACATGCGCCGTGCGACAGCGGATCTGTCGCTTCATCTGGACGGTCGTTGCTGATGTCGCCGCAGTCCGAAAAAAATCGACCGCAGTAAGAACACTTGAACCACCGGCGATTCTGTCGGATGACGTTTGCAAATATGAGCGCGAGCAAGAAAGCCGCCGCCAACCACACTAGGTAAAACGGATCAAAAATGAGCGTCGTTGTCATCATGCGGCCTCCTCTCTAGCGATCCGCCGCTCCTTCTTGTGGCGCTTATGCTCAGCCTTGTTGCTCCAGGGTTTCAGCGGGGAAATGCGGCGTATTGACCCATCTGACTGCCGCTCGTAGACCGTGCCACTCTGGAAACGAACCCGCTCGCCGGGTTTAGCTTTGTTCCATACTTGAACGAGTCGCTTCTTCATACCGCCTCCTCCCACCTCCGGATGCTGCGCACGTTCTGGACTGATCTGATCGGTCGCCGCAGGTCCGAATGACCAGTCAGATAACCGACCGCGAAGATCCCCAGCGCAACCAGGGTGGGCACGTGCGAGGCCAGAAACGAAGCTCGGCGAGATCGCGCGGAAGCAATTATACTCATAGGTTTCCTTTCTATTTAAAAAAGCCCCGGCCATGCGACCGGGGCATGAGTCCCCACGAAGGTCAGTTTGCGCGGTACGCGGGCTCCCAGTACCACGTAATGATTTGCTCCCTTTCACCGTCGATTGCTGACACCCGCGCTTCGTCCTCGGGTCGCGCTGCATTTTTGTGGTATTCCTGAGACCAATCAACTTGCTCCGGATTGTTGTATCGGTCCACCGAGTTGAAAGCGCGTTGTGCTTTTTCAGTACTGTCGTACAGTCCACCGTTCCACGGATCGGTTTTACTTGTTTTCATTGTGTCCTTTCTTTGTGCTTTGCTTGCTTTCATGTGGTTTCTTATTGGTTATCCGGGTGGTCATTCACCCGCTCAACCGCCACAAGGGAGGGTGACCGGGGGGATGGGGTTATTCACGTTCATAGTCCCTACACACTACTCAAACCGCTTGCTATTGTCAATAGCAAAGTTATTCAATGTTTACAGGCCTACGAAAACATTCGTAATCAATACGAACTGTTTCGTATATTGACTTTTCCTACCGTTTCCAATACACTCCAACCCATGCAGGATCAGTCAAAAAATCCCCATGCTGTTGCCCTAGGTCGCAATGGTGGCCGGGCCAAATCGCCGGCCAAGCTCCAGGACGCATCCGCCAACCTTGCCCGCGCTCACGAAGCCCTGCGCTCAGCCGGTTACCCACACCTCGCCCGCGCACGCGCTGCCCGATCCGCTAAAGCCGCCGCCCGTCGCTCTAATTCGCCCCACAATCGCCCGCCCATCCCCACCCCACCCACACCACCTCCACACGAACAAAACCCAGTATAAGCCAATCCAGAGCTTGCCAGCGCCGTTATACAGGTATAGCTATCTCCAAGCTATGCCACCAGTCCAAGCCAGGGTTTCGGATTTCGACCACAAAAACCTAATACGCAAGCAAATCCGTCAAGCTAAGTGTGTTGCGCATCATAGTAATACATTCCTCGGTATTGCATTACCTCGACTAGCCAACATGCAATACCATGTATTCAAGAGACTTATGTCGTGCACTGACGATGCTGTTATCCCTAATCTGGTCACATCAGTCTGCAAGATCATGGAAATGCAGCGTGTTTTACTGCGTATGCCCGGTCCTGGTCGTGTGAAGGACCAGGACAGCAAGCCAGTCATAGACGGTCACATCACGTCCAAGACTCCCACAATCCAGGACATTGAGGAACTGAGACGTGCTGTGGATGTCCAGGACCAGCAGGACGTGCAGGACCAGCCTGCCCCACCACAGACGGATTAAGGAATCCCTTTTTCCCACGCCAGCCGGGAACAGGACCGGCCAGCCCCTTTTTTGGGGGGGCTCGGCTTAGCTTGGGACCACCCCACCAAAGAACTGGTTCAGTCCTGGCACAGTCATCCTCAACCGAAGAACTGCTGTAGTTCCGGTATAGGTGGTCCTGGGTGTCCTGCATGTGTATGGACAGGTGATGACAGTCATGGGATGTCATTTACGGAATACCTTTTCTTCTACCTCTGCTTCTGTTGACATTTTGAGACACTTGATGACAGTCATAAAATGTCCTAGACAACGTCTGGACATATGTCATTCTGATTGGGTTATGAAGGTGACTACGATACCGTTGCCGTTTAAGTTTGGGGAGGGGTATTACAGGAGGTTTGTTTGTGAGACGGAAATGCGTCGTCGGAAGTTCAAATTGAACACGGGAGGTGAGAGATGTATGCGAAGATATTCACACAGATATTTGATTCGAGCATAGCTGAGAATTATGAAGTTCGGCATGTGTTTGAGGATTTGTTGAAATTGGCGGATGTGGACGGGGTGGTGGACATGACGGTGGAGGCGATAGCGCGGCGGACGAATGTGCCGATTGAGAAGGTGAGGTATGGGATAGAGGAGTTGATGAAGCCGGACCCGAACAGTCGATCAAAGGAGCATGAAGGTAGGAGGTTGATTTTGGTGGATTCGAGGCGGAATTGGGGATGGATTATTGTGAACTACCAGCATTACCGGGACATACAGAATGACGAGATGAGAAGGGCATCGTGGAGGGATGCTAAGAAGCGGCAGAGGGACAAGGAAAAGATTAAGGTGAGGAAGCGTGGTGGTACTAGTTTACGTGAGAGGGAGCAAGTGAGGGCGTATGAGAATGGGGAGATAGAGGAGCATGAGCTTGGGAAGTGATCCAGGACCAAGAACAGCCGAGTTTCAATCCGCGCTCCGCGGCGAACCGCGGAGCGACGTCATGTTGGAAGCTGCTTAATTGACGATTTCAGTGGCTTTCCGCTCGTTGCCCCCATGAACGGGATGTCTGGTTCCTCCGATCTGAGCATGGAATACTCCATTTGAGCTTTGATCGTCCCTAGGATCTTTCCGGCTGCATTTGTCATTTCTTTGACCTGATTTGCCCTACGCGGATCGGCCTTAACCCAATCAAATGCGTCGAGCAGTTGCTCCCTTAGTTCGTTGATGTCCTTTGGTTTTGTCATAATGCTTTTAGGTGCCGTTTTAGTTGGAGAACCGCTTTATACGCCAGCACTAGCGAGGTTGGGATTGGTTTTCCTTTGAGGCCTGTGTTTGTTTGTCGAATAAGCGATCGGATATACGGATCGGCATAGCTTTCCCTGTAGGTTCTAAACCTTTTTCTATTGATTTCCTGTATTTTATCAGGATTTGATAGCCTCCATTGCGTAGCATGTTTACTGTCACACTCCTTACACCGTGGAGATAGCCCTGATAGTAGCCATTTATTAGGGTAAAACTCCGAACTGCACTTTACTGTGTTACATTTCTTGCACAACTGTAATTCTGGAGGAGTTCGTTTTGGAAATTTTCTGATCTTGCCGTAGTTCTTACCGTATTTCAACGTGCACATTTTACAACGTGAGCGAGGATAGCGCCTACCATTGGGATATATCTTAGTGTAAAACTCCGTAATCGGCTTCTCAACGCCACACCCCATGCACATTTTTGAGGTGATTTCTTTCATTACGGTTGAATCATAAAATCCGATTCGCCTCGGCTGGAATCTCCGTGAGAACTTGGAAGGGCTCGGAGGAAACTTGCGTTTCTCCAAGGCGAACCGGGAAAGTCTGGCTCTCATGGCCGTATTCCAGCACGGCGTTGTGTGGACAATAGCCTGCTGATAATGTAAGTCAAGCGTCATGCCATCCGTCAAGACGCCTACAGCGAAGCCAAAGGTGGTCAGTATTACGGGTAAAGACGGGGTTCGACGCACCTATACACCTGAGCAAGTCCAGGAAATTCTCGCTGCGCACGATTTGGAAGCCAAGGCACGGGCAGAACTGCGCAAGCTCACTGGCAACGATCAGATTCACGAGGGGATACGTGTGTTCCCGAAGTATCGGTTACCCGGTGTTCCGCCCGATACCGATATTCAAACTGTTGAACTGATCGCTTTTGCTAAGGATTGGCCGTGTTCTCTCGGTGGGCTAGGTGCTTTCGGGCATTTCAAGGAGTTCTGTAAATACACATGGCCTGATTTAGAATGGAATGAATGGTTAGAACAACAGATTAGAAGCCTCACAGCCGAGGAGTATGAGCATAGACGTGGCAGAACACGTATTAGATTCGTTTCATGGGTTGGTGCAGGTAGTGCGGGAAAGACGTTTGCGGCAGGGTTATTCGCTTGTGCATGGTTCATAGCTGACCCTGACAGAACATCAGTCACTCTGACATCTACGAGCAAGGGCATTATCGCGCAGCGTGTGTGGCCGGTGATTCAAAAGCTGTGGTGGGGGGCGCTACGTAACGGAGAACGATGGGAATGGGGGCACATGCTTGAATCGCAGAAGATGGTTCAAGCCAAGAAAGGCGATGCCAAGCATTCAATTTGCGCTCTCGCTGTCGAATCAGGCGATCTCAAATCTTCTCTCGACCGAATCAAAGGTCGTCACACACCCAGGATGATGCTGATTGTGGACGAAGCTAACAGCACACCACAGGCGATTTTCGAGTGCATCCCGAACATGCTCACGGCGGTTGAGGAGCTTGTAGTTCTAGTGATTGGTAACGCAGGATCGCACCTTGACCCGCACGGCGAGTGTTGCCAACCCAAGAACGGATGGAAATCTATCACGATCGACGACACGATTTGGCCAACTAAAGGCGTTTCGAAGTGGGGGATCGAGCCGGGTGTGTGCCTTCACTTCGACGGAGCTAAAAGCCCCAATGTTATCGCTGGAAAAACGCTTCACAAGCACATCTACACCTACGAAAGATGGGCGGCAGTCGAGCGCCACGGCCAAGAATACCGAAATACACTGCAACATTGGTCGCAAGACCGTGGTTTTTGGCCACCGGACGGGCTTTCTAAGACCATTTTCACCGAAGCACTCGTGATTTCGCACGATGGCATGGGAAAACACACGTTTTTGTGGGAATCCAACCCTATTGGAGCGATGGACCCGGCGTTTGGAGGGGACGATTGCTTGTTACAATTCGGAATTGTGGGCGACATACGAGCAGGAGTGAAGGGAATCCAGCTCACAGACACGGTTTTGGTCGGTTTTGACCCTGATACTGAGCAACCTTTGGATTATCAGATAGCTCACGCCGTAATACGAGAATGCGCCAAGAGAAAAGTCGATCCACGATGGTTCGGGCTTGATTCTACGGGTGTTGGGCGTGGTGTCGCAGCGATTTTACAGCAGGAATGGTCACCGCAGATTCATAAGATCGAGTTCGGCGGGTCGGCCAGTGAGTTACCAGCCTCAACTACTGATCCTCGACCATCCAAAGAGGTTTACTCTAATCGCGTCACTGAGCTTTGGTATTCAGCTCGTGATTTACTGTGCGGGAATCAGCTCAAAGGACTGTCGAATGAGGCTGTCCGCGAGTTCTGCGCACGGCTCTACGATTACATCAACAAGAAGTATCGGGTTGAGTCCAAAGACGACATGAAACAGCGCCTTGGTTACTCACCTGACAGAGCTGATGCAGTCACGGTGCTGTGCGATGTGGCTCGTAGGAACGGAGTCATAGCTCATACATCTGTCGTGACATTAGGAAAAAAGACTGATACATGGTCACAGTTGAGCCGTGATTTGACAGAATTGCACAATGCGACTTACGTTGAGCAACCGTCGTTCACCGAATATGCGGATATAGATTACTAGCAATGCGCCACGTTTACTATTCGATAGAATGCGATCACTGCCGGGAAAGCATTCCATGGTCCGAGGAAGTAATGCCGTCTGGTTGGTTCACTCTTTCACAAGCCGTAGCGTCAACTCGTGACCATTTTCACTTCTGTTTTCTTCGGAATGCACAATGAAGTGGCTTAAGAGTCAATTTCGATCCAATGCTGACCCTGCAAAATAAAAACGAAACCCCGCCCGGGGGATTCAGGTACCGCGTGGACGGCCTGCCTCCAGAGTTTCAGTGGGTTGGGCCTACTCATTCGTTCAATGATCTTCGTAATGACATCCGTAAGCGTTGCTCGGCTAACGGTGTTTCTGTTCCATCTGATTCCGAGATCGAAGATCAGATATGCCGTTCTCTCGGTCCAGGACGTTGCAACGATGAAAATGGTGTCCCGTGGAGTGGTGGAGTGAATAACGGACTCAATCTCGCTACGATCAGACAAGGAACAGTCACGCTCCTTGATTGGTTCATGAACGGTCGTGAGCGAGTCAGTTTGGACGAAGCATCCAGACGTTCTTCAATTTGTATCAAGTGTCAGTTCAACCAGCCTATTGGTGATTGCACGGCGTGCGCCATGAAAGGGTTGCGCGATTTGGTTAATCAGATCGTTGCTAACCAGACCCTACCAACCGACACACACCTTGGGGCGTGTGCCATCTGTCAATGCAGTCTTGTGGCTAAAACTCGCATGGGTCTGGACACGATCCGACGTCACACAAGCCAGGATCAACTCAACTTGCTTCCAGAGCATTGCTGGATACGAGGATGAAAACATTGATTGCCATTGCGATGGTGTTTTATGTGCGAGTCCGCGTGGCAATTAGGAAATTCGTGTATGAAGTGCAAGCAGTCAGAGAGGAACTGTAAATTATGGCCGATCTTGCTCCAGCAATCCCGCAGTCAAGCATCCCGCTTGAACCGCTGACACAACGTAAACCACCCAAGCGCAGGCTTGATTCTGCCGACAAAGCGCAAACCATCGTTGCTAACCTGTGGCAAGCATCGCAACAAAGGAACCTTCAAAATGCCGCTATCCAAGGTCAGTTCGACGGCAACCCGCCTTACAGCCCCACAAAGCTTCGTGCCGCTGGCCGGGCCGGAGATGCCAACTTCAACACGCTTGAAGCCAAAAGCATCCTTTCAACCGCTCTTGTTCCATACTACGACCTTTTCGCCGGAGCCACACACTTCGTTGACATTCGTTGCGAGCATGGCTCACCTATCGAGCGCTCTCGATACTCAGGAATTTTGACCGAGGAATTTGACCGGCTTCTGAGACGTTGGCGCAACTATGATTACACGATGCAGTCCATGCTGCGGGATTTCATCGCGTTCGGAAAAGGTTACCTGCTATGGGAATCACCGAAATCATGGCGGGTCCAAAAAGTAGCCTACTATCGAATCCTGGTTCCAGACGCTACCTCGATTGACGTTGACGAGTTGGAAATGATGGTGGTGCTTCAGGATTGGCCTGTGGCAAAGCTGTTCGCCAAGATTCGCAATCAGCAGTCAGCCGCCCAAGCCGGGTGGGACATTGACGAAACTCTTGATGCCATTGCTTCCGCTGTTCCAAAAGACCCTGCTGCACCCAACGATCCATTGGCAGCTCAGCAAATGCTTAAGGATTCGGACATCTATGTGTCTGCTCGTTCATCTACAGTCCAAACTGCAACGATCTTTGTCCGTGAGTTCTCGGGTAAATGGTCTGAACTGATAGTGCGCCGGGACCAAATTTCCAGCGGATCGCTCACACCACAAATCGACGAGCGAGCACCGCGTTTCATGTATAGGGCTTTCGAGAAGTACGAACGAGTTCAGCAACTTATCAATCCGTTTTTCTTTGAAGTGCTCGATGGTTCGTGGAACGGTGCATCCGGTCTTGGTCGTGACATTTTCACGATCATGCAACTGAAAGACCGGCTGGCTTGCGCTCAATCCAATGCCGTGTTTCTGCGCAATTCGCTCGTTCTCCAGCCGCGTCAGGCGCTCGATAAGTCTCGCATGAACCTGATCCAAGTCGGTGCGCAAACATGGATACCCGAAGGGGTAGAAGTTCTGCAATCGACCATTCTTGGAGACATTTCTTCAACCATCGAAGTCACGCGAGAACTAACCATGATGACAGAGCGTAACACCGGCATCTACCGGCCTACGCTCGAAAAAACACGAGGCAACCCTGAAACGCTCGGTGAATTTCAGATGAAGTTCGCGCAAGCGACATTGCTTTCAACGTCTGCCGTAAACAGATTCTACGCTCAACTCGATCGGATGTACGAGGAGATGTATCTGCGGGTCACAGCGTCTGACATCAATGAGTCAGCCGGTGAGTGGGCGAAAGAAGCCAAGGAGTTCCAGAAACGGGTAAAGGAACGTGGGGTTCCTACTGAGGCCATGCGCAAAATCGAGTCGATTCGTGCATGGAGAAATATCGGTAACGGGTCCGTGGCCATGCGCCAGCAAACATTGCAACAGTTCATGGCCATGTACCCGCTTTTACCTGCCGACGGACAACAGAACTTGCTGGAAGATGTCATTTCGGTTTCTTCAAGCCGATCTCAGGTCGAACGGTACATGCCCGAGACAGCACGCCAACAGTTGCCCACGGACGATCATGCTTTTGCGATGCTAGAGAATGCCGCGTTGAAAGTGGGTGCACCTGTATCCTGGAGTCCGTCGCAGAACAATATCATCCATGCTCAGACGCATTTGCAAGCAGGCTCACAAGCTGCCGAATCGTTGCAAGCCGGTGCCAACCCTGCCGATGTCGCTGTGTTCCTGGATTTGCTCGGGGCACACATTGCTGTGCATTTGCAGCGTGAATCCCAGAACCCAAGCAGTAAAGAAGCTGTGAAGGTTCTGACAGATCAGTGGAAACAGTTGGCTCAAATCACAGACCAGATCAAGGGCATGGTCGAAGCGAGCGCAAAGGAACAACAGAAGTTGCAGCAGCAAGCGCAACAGGTGATGACTGACGCCGATGTGAAGCTCATGGAAGTGCAGATGAAAGCCGGTATCAGCCGCGAGAAAGCGATGGAAACACTCAGGCTCAAGGCTGAGAGGCAACAGGCTGAGCTTGCACTCAAAGCGCAGGCGCAGGGTGTGGACAATGCGCTCAAGGATGCGTCCACGGCTGCTGACATCACGCGCAAGACAGCACAAGCTGAAGCAGACCGACGCGCTAAGGAACAGCAGGTGCAGCCAGCCAACGCATGATTTCATTATTTACATTATTTATAGCGGTAATCGCCTTTTTATTCGGAACGATTTTCGGTGTTTTTTTGGCTCTCGTCATCAATGAGGAACGCAATCCATGAACCGACGATCATTCCTAACATCCATGCTCGCCGCTGCTGTGGCTCCTATGTGGTTGCCTGGAGCGGATAGGGTGTGGAGGCCGAACCGAGAAATCGTATGCGAAAGATCAGATGTTTATGTCGGATATTCTCAGCCTCCAGATCATCTACCTAAAACACTAATCTGGCTTAAACCGATGTGGGTGTTCCAGGATTCTGGAGTTTACGTATTTAATCAATCGTCTGCTAGATGGGAACGGCTTCCTCTAGCTCACGTCAGAATCGGTAAGGTTCATTGGGGATCATGACACTCTCCTGGTCACAACGTTTTCGCGCCCTGTTCAAAGGTGAGTTGCCTGATCCACCAAAGCCTCCACCCCCTCCTCCTCCGCCAGAGAAACCAATCCGCACTGTCGTTGGCACATACAATGGGTTCACGCTCTATGATTGGTTCGGGTCAAATCCTCACATCCAATTTGCCATCGGTTTATTCAAGGAATCCATGTTCCGTGATTTGCTCGCAGTTCTCGTGAACGCCAGACCAAAAGTGTCAGAAGAAGATATGCGCAATCCTAATTCATCGGCTGTCGCCCTCGGTCGCTTCCTCGGTTACCAAGATTGCCTCAATACACTCCTTTCCCTCCCAAGAATGCCGAAACCTCACACACCAGACATCGAAGCCGATTACGGAGCCAGCGAACTAATTGCATCAGACGAGTAAAATCATTATGCCAGAACTAGCCGACGAACTAAAGAAAACTGCGATCGACGAAATTTTCGCTGATTCCGATTCCGCCAAAGCGGACATGTTCAAACAAGCCGAAGAACACTTTGCGGCAGCGAACTCTGCTCGTGTGTCAACTCAGCAGCCAGCCAAACAGACGGGCACGCCGTCTGTTTCTTCTACACCACCTCAAAAAGCATCCCCTGCTGCACCTCATAATGGGAACAATAGTGCATTGGCTGCTGAGAAGCCTGCTGCGCAAACCAAGGTGCCTGGACCGCCTAACCTTGGAACCGAGAAGCAGGAGAACCCCTCTCCTCCTGCTTATCAAGATTTCTCCGACATCCCTCGTGAGTATAAACCCGGAAAGGTTCGTGCCCCAGATTGGGAGCGCCTCCACGCGAAAGCCGATGCCTTTGCCGCCAGAGCAACACAGGCCGAAAAGGAGTTGAATGAGTTAAAGGCCAAGCTCACTCAGGGGACGGCCCAGGCGTCGAACCCGTCCCCTGAGTTCCAAAAGCAAATCGAACAAATTCAAAAAGAACGCGATGCCCTAATAGAGAGACTGGAATCTGTCGCTGTCGAACGGTCACCACGCTTCGAGCAGATGTTCAAACCCCGCCAAGAAGCCGCAATCGAATTGGCCAAGCAAGCTGTCGGGGTTGAAAAAGCCGAACGTATTGCCCAACTGCTCTCTATGCCCCCCAGCCAGTTCCGAGACGAACAGCTTGAAGCGCTTTCATCTGACCTGAGTGGCATTCGCGCCGGAAAACTTCACACAGCCATCGCCGAAATGGATAAACTGCACACCGAAAAGCAACATCTGGCCAGTCGAGGCAGCGAATTGTGGAAGCAGTGGACACAAGAAGAACAGACACGCCAAAAGCAAATGCAAGAGGAAGCCGTCAAAAAGGCTTCAAGTGAGTTCGAGTCAGAATTAGATGCGTGGCGCAAGACTGTCCCTTTCCTTCAACCAAAAGAGAACGATCAAGATCACAACTCCCGCGTGCAACAGCGCATTGAAACCGCCAAGCAAGTGTTTTCGGGCGGGATGGACTGGCGTGACCTTGGGCGTGCTGCGTTATGGGCTGCGATCGGCCCTGATCTCGCGCAACAGTTGCAGACGGCGGTGAAAGAGTTGGAAACTCTCAAATCCGAAGCCGCATCCCTTCGCACGGCGCAACCGAACGTAGCCAGTGACGCTGGTGGAAGCGCAGGTGGAGACGGGGATGAAATACCACAGGACACAAGCTACGCTGATGCAATCGCACGTCGCGCTCAACAGATGGGTCTTTTGAGATGATATGTTGGTCGTTATTCCTGTCTGTGAAAAAGATTACGGGTTGGCTGTCCGAAATTTGGAGCACTGCATCACGCTCGATGGAAAGGTTGATTTCCGAGCTCTAATTGCTCACGAAAACGGATTCGATGCCACATCTATCGTCGAATTGGCAGGTAGATACTTCGTAGCCGTCGATACGTTTTCTTACGACAAATGGACCGGAGAAAAGACGTGGCCGATTCTCCAAAATCACACATGGCAATCTGTCGCACGGTTCATCGAGTCCAAGTATAAGGTGGCGTGGTTTTGGTGGGAGCAAGATGCAATACCTCTCAAACCGGGTTGGCTTTCAACCATTCAGAATGCGCATATCCAAGGAGGCCAACTTGTCAGTGGCCCGGTCGCAAACCTCAATGGCATGACCTACATCGCCGGGGTCGCCATATACCCGTGGAACACGTCGCATTATTATACCAATGCGCTTCTGGTAAGAAAAACAGCGTGGGACATTGCTGCGTGCACTAAAGACGGAATGTTGCGTCGTGCCCATGATCTATCGTCTCTCATTTCGCACACTCCAGATCGGGTTAACACAACATTCGAGACAATGGATGATGTGGTGAGGCATATCCCTGAATCCGCTGTTTTATTCCACAAATGCAAAGACGGTTCGTTGCTGGATGTGCTGCAAGGTAAAATTGCGTCGGTAGTCGCTCCAGAGTTCATAAACAACAAGCCAGTCCCAATCGTCCGTGATGTCCCTTCGTTCACCGAACAAACTGATTGGCCAAACGGATATTTCGCATTTCCGTCCGGTCATTTCTCGAACTTCACAACCTATTTCAACTGTTCTATCGCGGAGAAGTTTGACGATCTATACCTGTTTACGCGCCGGGAACGGGTCAACCTGGAACTGATTACCGGAGGGGCATTGCAGGGGCGCAAGAATGATTTGGCCATTTGGAAGATCAGGCCAAACATGACAATCGAACCGCACCCGATTGTCCCAACCACCCCGAACCGTTACCCGCACGAGCAGTGGGAAGATCCTCGCGCAGTCAAAGGAGAGGACGGTAACACGTATGTCGCGTTTGCAACGTGGGTTCACCATAAAGACTGGAAGATTCGCCAATCATTCACTCGCCTCACACCTGACTGGAGAAAGATCGAAGTCATGTGGGAGACACCTTACGGCGGGAATGCTAGAAAACCAGAACAAGCCAAAGCAGTAGAAAAGAACTGGATTTGGTTCATGCACAACGGTGAGTGGTACTGCATTTACTCGATCAACCCAATGATTGTGTTCAAGGTTGGTCGAGACGGCGGGATGGTGCAGGAATGGAAGAATAAAGAGGTCAAAGTGCCGTGGACACACGGACTACCGATACGAGGAGGAACAGTGCCGTATCGAGTTGGGGATGAGTATTACGCCTTTTTCCATACATCTACTGTGTGGCAAGCCCCGCGCAGGCGTTATTACATGGGTGCATACACATTCTCAGCCGAACCACCATTTGAGTTGAAACGCATCACATCACGCCCATTATTGACTGGAAGTGAACACGATTTCAGGGCGTTGGGCGGGCCACTTGTTATTTTCCCGAATGGTAGTCTGTTAGTGGACGACAACTGGCTTGTTGTATTCGGTGTGAACGACGAAAACTGCGGATGGATCAAAATACCATTCTCAGCATTGGAAGAAAGAATGGAACCAGTGCAGCGAGGTATCATCTCACGAGTTATGGATGCTGTAGGCGTATGAACGGACGTATTGACATTAATCCAGAATCGCCGTTGGACGCACGCGGCCTGGAAATCCTAGGTAAATACAGGGATGAACTGGCCAAGCTCACGCCGGAACAAATCTGCGAGCTTATCACGCACATGCACATTGCGACGGAGAGGCTCATTGCCAAGGTCCGAGAAATGGAACGCAAGTTAGATATGACAACATCCATAACCAAGGTTTACGGCAAGAACGGAAAGAATTGATGCGATTACCTGATGCCATTGCGAATTGGATCAAGGCGGAAGAACCCCCTCCGGACCCGCATCGTTTTCCTCCTCATATCTATTGCCTCACACTAAAAGAGGAACCCTGGAGACAAGAGCAGACTGGACCACACTTTGAATCGCTCGGCCTTGATTATTCGTTTTTCTATGGCTTTTACGGTCCGACACTTGGAATAGCTCCTGAGTTTGCTTGTGACCTTTCACCTAACGGGACACGTACACTCGCACATGTCACTCAGCTCGCACACACGATTAGCTATTTGGCTCTGCTCCGTGCCGTTCTGCTTCGTGGAGACGAAACATTCATCGTGGTAGAGGACGACGCAAGATTCGCTACCGATTTCATAGACCGATGGAACCTTGTGAGCCGTTCATTGGAAAAGAACTGTGATGTCGCGCAACTTAGCTATTGCCATCACGCCGACAAACCATCCATTCAAATCGACGAACACTTATCTCGATGCTTTTACCCGTTTGGGTGTGATGCAATTTGGTGGACTAAAGATGCTGCTGAACTCGCAATTAGATCGGTGCGCCCAATCTGTGAGCCGTGCGACATTGCGTTCATCCGTCGTTTATACCCGTTTTGCCGACACGCTATTGTGACGCCAAATATGTGTTCCGATTTGACATCAAATGGAACATGGACGAGCAGCATCGGTCTGGAATCAAAGCCTATCTCCTCTAATGCCTAATCTTACCATCGCATACATGACATCTCGGCCAGAACCGATGATAGAATGGTTTTTCGATAGTCTGCATCTGCAATGCGATGGAAATTACACGAACATCAAACTCGTGGTGGTTGATTTCCATGCCGAAATAGAAGGCCGACAAGAGTACATTAAGTCACGCGCTCATTGCCCAATTATTCATACACCTCCCAAGCCTACTCCGTGGCAGGGCAAATACCGGCTCACCAAAGACGATTATTTCGCAGCGGCGAATGCCCGTAACACAGCTCTGTGTTATGCCGATGACGGTTATATCGTGTTTGTAGATGATTTGTCGGTTCTTCTTCCGGGATGGTTGCAGGCTGTGCGCGAAGCGCAAGTGGACGGCTACATCGCATGTGGTTCCTATTGCAAGGTGCTGAATCTGGTTGTGGATAAAGGCGTGGTCACGAGCTACGACGCTTATCGCCCGGGAGTGGACAGTAGAATAGAGGCCGTGCAAGGAGATGCTCCGGTTAAGTGCGGCGGGAATTGGATGTTCGGATGCTCTGTAGCTTTACCTGTCGAGGCACTTTTGCATGTAAACGGATTCGATGAGGACTGCGATTCGATGGGTTCAGAGGATTACATCACCGGGCTCATGCTTGGCAAAAACGGATTTGAGATGCGCTATTGCAAGAGGATGAGAACACTGGAAAGCGAGGAGCGCCACAACCAAGGGAAACCCATGAAACGCATCATCAAGCCCATGAAAGGATTCATTGATTCGTCACACGCAATTTTGCAATGGGTGATTAACGGAGAGAGGATGCGAGCGCCAAATTACGCCAATTTACGAGAATTACGGGCGCATATCCTGGCCGGAGGACAATTCCCGACAGGAGTGAATCCGCAACACGATTATCGTGACGGACAGCCTTTAACAGAGATGTAAGATGTCGAAATCACTAACGGTAGGATTCTTGGGGCTTGGAAAGTTGGGGTTGCCTGTCGCGTTAGCAGTAGAATCAAAGGGTCATCGCGTTATCGGATCAGAGATTTCTGGTCACGCCACGTCCGTTCTCATGTCGAGAAAGTACCCACACTGCGAAAAAGGAGTAAATGAACTGCTCGCAAAAACAAATCTCTGCTTGGTGACCACAAAACAGTTGGTGGAGGAAAGCGACATCATTTTTGTCGCTGTCCAGACTCCGCACGATCCTCGATACGAGGGCACGACACCGGCCCCTATAGAACGAAAGGATTTCGATTATTCGTTTCTTAAATCGGCGGTCCATGGCATCTGTGATACGGCCACAAAACCAGTCAATCTTGTCATCATTTCCACGGTGCTACCTGGGACCGTGCGCCGGGAGATCCTTCCACTTCTCCAAGATTCTCCAGTGCGCCTATTTTACAATCCGTTCTTCATCGCAATGGGAACAGTGATTGAGGACTTTCTAAAGCCAGAATTTGTTATCTCTGGAGCAGAGAAATGGGATGACCACGATCCGCTGACACAGTTCTACAAGACCATCCATGATTCTCCAGTGGTTCGCACCACAATCGAGAACGCGGAAATCGTCAAGGTGCTATACAACACATTCATAGGACTCAAGATTGCGTTTGCTAACACGGTCATGGAACTGTGCCACAAACTGCCTAACACGAATTGCGATTCTGTGATTGGTGCCCTTTCGCTTGCTACTGACCGCCTTATCAGTCCGAGATATATGCGCGGTGGTATGGGAGACGGTGGTGGGTGCCATCCTCGTGATAATATCGCCCTTTCATGGCTCTCCGAACACCTTAACATCTCGCACAATCTTTTCGACGATGTGATGCGTTGTCGAGAAGATCAGACGAAGTGGTTGGCCGAATTGATTCTGGACGAACATCACAGAACGCACCTTCCGGTCATCTTGCTTGGAACCGCCTACAAACCCGGAACAAACATCACGACTGGAAGCCCAGCGCTACTGCTTTCGCATTATCTCGGCCAAGTTGGATGCCCACACAAACTTGTAAACGATTTGGTAGCAAATCCCGAAATTGATCTACAGCCAGCAATCTATTTTGTTTCAACAGATCATCGTTGGTGGAGAGAGTTTCCGTACCCTCACGGATCGGTGGTGATTGATCCTTGGCGTAATCAGCGCATTTCACCCGGTGTTAGGTATATCCCAATAGGTATTGGAGTATGAGCCTTATATGCTCAGTTTTACTACCATCAAGAAAACGTTTTAATCGGCTTAGAGAGGCGGTTCAATCTCTCGTAGAAAGCGGACCCGAACTATCGTCATTTGATGTCATTGTTCGTCTGGATTATGACGATCAGGAATCACTGGAAAATGTTAGGTTTCTCAGGGTCTATCGGAATGTTAAAATCGTAGTTGGACCTCGTTTCGCGGGTTACAAAGACTTAAACCTGATTTATACCGATCTGGCAGTGTCCACTCCTGCTCCGTGGGTTTTCATTTTCAATGATGATTCCAAGTTGAACCCACTATCAGATTGGGTAAAACAGTTATCGCGCTTTAATCCAAGCCATCATCTTGTTCAACCTGAAACTGTCACAAATGGAGGAAGCACCTATCATTGCTGCAAAGGAGGTCCGTTTCCAATAGTACCGAACCGATCATGGGAAAAGTGCGGGCTGCATATATTGCCAGATCCAGTTGATACACAAATCGACATACTGCTGTCACGAAATGGGTGGAGAACGTGTTATCTGGAAGGAATGACTGTGTTTCACAATAGGGATACTCAAGATGTGTTAGATCAGCACAGACTGTGAAACCACGCGTCCAACTTGTTCAAGTAAACTATGCCTACGGTCGCAATGTATTCCTCCCGTATTCGGTTGGATTGATCCAGGCGTACGCTATATCTCAGCCTGACATCGCTGGACACTACGAGTTCCTAGAACCACTCTACTTGCGCCGTCCCGTAGATGAAGTCGTTGAGACGATGCTCGAACCTGCTGTTCTTGGCCTGTCCTGTTACATCTGGAATTGGGAATACTGCAAAGCTCTCGGGGAAGTGGTTAAAGAGAAGTGGCCGCATTGCCTCGTTGTTCTCGGTGGCACTCAGGTTCCACACAACCACAAAGGGTTTGCCTTGGCTCATCCCTGGGCAGACGTGCTCGTGTATTACGAGGGCGAACTAGTGTTTGCCGAGATTCTACGCGAATGGATGAAACCGGAGCCTGATCTTTCCAAGGTAAACGGAATCATCATATGCCGATACAATCACGAGATTGCCACATCGGCTGCGGGGAGAATAAATGAGCTTGATACCATTCCTTCTCCGTATCTGGCTGGCGTGTTCGACTCGATCATGCAACGCGATGATCTGAGTTTCCAAGCCACACAAGAAACGCATCGCGGATGCCCGTATTCGTGCACTTTTTGCGATTGGGGCAGCGCCACTATGAACAAGGTGCGCAAGTTCGGGGATGAACGGTTGCGCGATGAATTTGAATGGTTCGGCGAGAACGGAATCGACCTGACATACAACGCCGACGCCAACTACGGCTTGTTCGAGCGTGATATTGCGCTCACCCAAACTCTCGTGGACACCAAGCGCAAGTTTGGTTTGCCAACCAAGTTCCGTGCTGCCTACGCCAAGAACAGCAACGATCGTGTGTTCGAGATTGCTCGCATCCTGAACGACGAAGGTATGTGCAAGGGGGTAACTCTGTCGTTTCAGTCTATGGACACGCACACGCTTGAAGTCATCAAGCGAAAGAACATGGACGTGAACGATTTCAGGGCGATCATCACCCGTTATCGCCAAGCCAACATTCCGACTTACACCGAATTGATCGTGGGTTTACCGGGTGAATCCTACGACACATTTTCCGATGGCATTGAAAAGCTGCTGTGCGCCGGCGCTCATGATTCACTGAACGTGTACCCAGCTATGCTCTTGGAAAATTCGGAGATGAGCAAACCTGGTTACATGGAATCCCACGGCATCCAAGGCGTCTGGACACCGTTGCTTCTGTCTCATGGAACCAAGGACGCACACGACATCCAGGAATGGTATCAGCTTGTCATTTCCACAAATACGATGCCCAAGCACGACTGGATACGCACCATGCGTTTTGCCTATGTCGTGCAAGCCTTTCATTGTCTCAACATCACGCAATCAGTTGCTGTGGCGTGGCGTGACATGAATGGAATGCCTTACCGCACGTTCTACGAAAAGCTAATCGAATATTTCTACGCTCGCCCAGACACGAACATTGGCTCTGAACTGCACACGATCACGAAGCTCCTTACAGAAGTGGCAGACGGGAAAGGGTCGCTCGACCTAGAGGACCGACGATTTGGGGATGTCATGTGGCCGGTCGAAGAAATCATTTTCCTGCGTCTTGTCCACAATTCTTACGATCTATTCCTGGAAATCCGGGCATTCGCCATGACCATCGGCATTCCTGCCGATCTCGTGTTCTACCAGATGCTCTCTACGCTATCGCTAAAGCCTCTAGGATCGTCATTTCAGTGCAACCGAGACTGGCACACCTACGTCACCAATCTATTGCTTAATAGCCCTTCTGTGCTCGAAAACACGCCCGTTACACTGGCCGTGGACCACACTGAATATTCAGACTGGCCGACTTTCGCCAGAGAAGTGGTGTGGTACGGGCGTAAGGGAGGATGTATGCGACGTAAATTGACCAAGGAAACTTTATGACTGCTATAGCTGAACCAATCACGATCCCTCGAATCGTTCACGATTACATTCACAATGTCATGCCGCACATGCAAGGCTGGTGCTCCCCTGCCAAAGCCGAGGCTCTAGCTAAGGTGATGCTCGAGTACCGCCCCAAGGTATGCTTGGAGATCGGGGTGTTTGCCGGGCGTTCACTTATCGCAATGGCACTCACATTGCACACAATGAATCGAGGCGGGTTAGTCGTAGGGATCGACCCGTGGACAACAGAAGCGGCTATAGAAGGATGGGAGAACGACAAACCCAACAGAGAATGGTGGGAGAAATGTCCGCACGGTTATATCCGAGAACAATGCGAACGGTTCATCAAAGAAATGGGTGTTGACCCGTACGTTCGGTTGGTCAAATCGACAGCCGAACAAGCTTTAGCCGGGTTCGTGGTTGCGTCTGAATTGCATGGCGGAGGTCCGATCCTAGACATGCTTCACATTGATGGGAACCATTCTGAGGCGTGTGCCTTATTCGACGTGCGGAACTATGTTCCGCTTGTTCACGCTAACGGAGTGGTCCTATTCGATGACACGAATTGGGCCAGCACACAGCCAGCACAGCGTGAACTGGAAAAACATTGCGAACTGTTATTCACTGTAGAGGCGGAGGGTCAAGCGTGCGGATTCTATAGGAAGCGATGATGCGAAAGATCATCTACGACAACTTCAATACGATTGGTTGCGCTTTTCA
>QZGF01000070.1_pt1 | contig 20703 bp, 29 predicted proteins | sample 1990021 | NCBI WGS metagenome assembly QZGF01 (sample SAMN10076523, study PRJNA491371) | Subsurface metagenome, whole genome shotgun sequencing project. | isolation source: subsurface fracture fluid from borehole BE326-BH2 | place: South Africa: Beatrix Gold Mine | collected 2015-06-18 | reverse complement strand
AATCTATAATTTTAGGTTCATTGCTAAGTTTTAAAATTGTGTCCCATGTTACATCGCTAAGTACATGGCGAACTTCTAAAATGCGGTAAAAAGCATCCAGATTATCGTTTGGAATAACAACGCGCTGTCTGTCGCCGGGCGTAAACCGGTTGTCGCCATCAGTAGTCACCGTTAAACTTTCAATTTTTTCTTTCAGAAAATCAATTAAACTTTTAGCCTTCTTTTCACATTCATCGTTGCTCTGTAATTCATCATCAACTTGCGTTTCCGCTTTTCGGGTCCCATATTTACTGATACTTGCGGAGTTTTCTTCGGCGCCGCGGAAGCGGCCTTCTGCAAAATGTAAAGCGTCAAACCAACCTCCACTAGAAAGAATAGTGTCAGATGTAAAAATTTCTATTCCACAAACGTTAAGCCAGTCGGGCGAGCCGACTTTTGTCCAAAAACCCTCCGCTTCAGCAGTTCTGCCTAAACTCCACGAGTAATAAGTCCAGTCATCGCCTAAAAAGTGGGCATGTTCAAAGTAATTGCTGGCGTCCGGCGCTAATAAGCGAATGATAACCTGATGTAAAGTGTTGTCTTTTCCCCAAAAATTAAGTTTGCCAAAACCACCTTTAAATTTGGTGTCGCAAACTATTGAAGAAAACATACGTCTTACTTGCGCCTTATAATTTGGATTATTTACCGTCCTCAACGCATAAGCGCCAACTTTCCTATCTGTTACAGCTACCCATTCTCCTTCTAGAACCGTCCACCCGGCAGTGCTTTCACACCAATCGTCTATTCCAACAGGAAACGTGCCGCCAAAACCGCCATAAACAACTATTTTATTTTTTATGCGATGGGCGTCTATTCGCCTGTCGTACTGTAATATTTTATTCGCTGTTAAATCTAGCGGACTTGTATATTTATTTCTCCTGAAAATATGTAAATTTCCAGCCGAATCAACGTAACCGTCAAATCCAACAACTCCCGCAGTTGTTGTTGCTTTTCGGCAAATCTCGTTTATAACATTGTACGGTAACACTTCGTCAAGCTCTAAGTCGTGTGTACTCGCAATTTCACTGTCAACGTCAACAAATTTATCGGTTAAAAGTGGGCACTCCGCGTCTATTGACTCTTTAATAATTATACGTCCATTTTTTGCTATATAAACTTTTCGTACGAGCGACACGGGCGAGTGTAGTTGCTGTCCCAAACCTAAACAATCAACATCAATCCAATAATTTTGTTGTCGCCCGCGATAAACATAATCGCTTATGATTCCGCCGAAAATTTTTTTAGCTGCTTCGCCTGCGCGATACAACCAAATTATTATTCTATCAAATTCAGTAATTTTACCTGTGTACTCAGCGTTATTGTTTGGCAAACTAAACTTGGCGCCTGAAACACCCATCTCCAAAAGCGGAAGTGTAATTTCCGCTGTTTCGGCAAGGTCGACAGTTGGCGTTAACATAGCGGATTTTGTTATAAAAACATAGTCGAAATCTGTAATTCCAAAAGTTTTCAATCTGATTTTGCTGTAAATTTTGGCTGCGGGCAATACTGCTTCAAAAATGCCTGTTGTTGATTGTTCCAACACAACAGCCCATGCCGCTCCATCCCACAACAAAACTTGCCAAGTCGCGTTGGTTGTTGGCGTCCGAATTTGAAGTCGTGTGTAAACGTTCGAGTCGAGATCCGCAAAAGTTTTTTCTATTTCGCAATGTAGTTGATCGCCCTTATTTAAATATGCGTACTCTCCATCCTGAATAAAACTGGAAGTGCCGCCGGTGATTTTTGTCCATGTTTTAATAAAGTTGTCATCTGCAAATCCCGGGCTGTGAAAAATTTCAACGCTTACGACTGGAACTTTAACTTCGCTCATGCCATCCCCATCCTTTTTAAACGGTCAACTAAAAATTCCATGTCTCCCCGATTACGAAAAACAGGATTTAAAATATTAATTGTAACGTTATGTGTTGCGCCTTCATGTTTTGCACCAGTTAAAATTTTCATTACATTTTCTGGAGGTATAACATATTCGCCAGCGTGAAGAAGATATGGACCTGTTTCATACACTAAACCGCCCGTTTTTTTAGTTGGAATCCTAGCTGCCAATGCTATACCTGCGGCAGCGGCAGCTGCAGCAGCTGCCAAAATAATCCATCCAACAGGACCAGTGAGCGCATGAACCACAGCAAGAGCGACAGCCTTAGCTTTTAACGCTATTATGTGTCCCCACTCGGCTACAGTTGTCAGTATTGTTGTGGTTTTTAAAATAGTTAATGCTTTGCTTATGCTATCAACCATTGTGATCGCTGTTGGAATAATTCCGATTGCCATTCTTACCATAGCTTCGTTAAGGTTCTCTTGTGCCATTTGCGCTCTGCTAGCCGCCACTTCAGCTCGCTCCTGTGCAATTCTCAAGTCGGCGGCGGCGGCGCGGGCTTCAGCGCTATGAACTCCATATTTTTGAACTTGAATGTTGTACCGTCTTTGCGCGTCTTCCGCCGCGTTCATAGAAGCCTTTAACGTTAAGTTTGCTCTGTCAACACTTACTTGAATCTCGGTTATACGGTCATACATATTGTACAAGGCAAAACCAGCTGTGGCCGCCCCGCTGAAGCTGGTTATAAGTCCTCTGTAGTTAATTTCCATTCCTTTGGTTGTTGCTTCAACTTTGCTTCCCATACGCTCCGCTGATTCGCCCATTTTCTCAAAGCCTGCAGTAACTTTCTCTAAACCTTCTAATTGGGCTTGAATTTTTATTTCTGCCGTTGCTTCCACCTTTTCATTTCTTCTATTTTTCTTTCTTTCGCTGCCTCATTTTCTGAGGCTAAACACTCTAACTCTTTGGTAATAAGCTGATAATCTACTTCTAGCAGCCATGCCTCCGAACCTTTAAGCTTTAGAATTTTGCTGGGGCGCTGATGGAGTAGTAGTGCTAACTGCGCGGCTTTTTTCAATGTTAGATTTTTTTGGTTGACGAAAAAACCGCGCGTCTTCTAAAATGTTATTTGTCAGCTGAATGACGGCTTTGAAAAGTTGTAGTTCATGCTCCGGCAACGGCGCTGGCGTTACGGTTCCGCTTAGTAGTTTCTTCATAGCGAAAGTGATTTCACTACTTATTTCGTCTGCCTCTTGATTTGTCTGTGGTTTTCGTGTTAACAGCTCAGTGATTCGCGTGCTATAAGGCGCTAAATAGGGCGGAATCGGTGTCACTTTATATTCTACAGCGTCTAATTTGAGCTTCATATTTTCAACTCTAATAGTTTGCTATTGTATTTTGTAATGTTGCTTTGGCTTCAGCGCCAAATCCGGCATCAAACACTGCTTGAAAAGGCGCGTCAATCACTAATGGTTCGTTTCGCGGTTTAATGTCTGGAGCTCCGCTTGTATAAGCGCATTTTCGCAGTTCAAAGCTGAGATAATATTTATATGTGCCCGTAATTATTGGCCCATCTGCTCGTACAACAAGTGTGAATTCGTTTCCTGCGATAAAACGGTCGTACTCGCTTGTGTCATCAAAGTAGGCGCTTAGTCGACCGGTTACTTCTCGCTGACCAACACGTTTTTTGCTGAAGGTTCTGCCGTCTAAAGCGCCGCGGTCGAATGGGATATTGTTTTTAATTGTTATTTCCAAATCATAAATTATATCTCGTTTTGCTGTGCCGCCGATAGTTAGTATACTTGAAGCTTCTAACATGTTCAATGCCTGTAAAGGTGAAATTGTTGGTGTCGCAATTGCTGCTTTACTCTCAACAAAACCGCTTAGTAATTCAGCCGTTGCCTGAATATCTCTGCCATGCGCAAATTTTACGGTTAGCGCTTCAATTAATCCGCCCGGCAAAACTCGCTCCGTTTGCTCTACGCCCACTCGACAAGTGTAACTTGGCAAAGTATCTGCAGGCGAAAACGTGTGTAATTTAACGCCTACAGCTGGTTCTGTAGTGGTCACGCTGCCGAAAACACCTAGCAATAATTCGCCAATAACGTTTTCCGGTTCAACAGGAAAATCGCCGATTGATCCTCGCGCTCGATACGGACCTAAGTTTCGCTTGCGGAAAGCTCTGCTTGCTATTGGTGGTGGTATAATCCATCCCTGATCTGGCCTTATTGATGCTGCTGCTTCAGCGTAGCGGGCTGCTGCAACTGCTGTGCCATACGTTGTTTCTTTTCCCAGAGCTATGTATCTTACCATTTACTTTTTCACCTTTCTATCACTTAGGCTATTCTCGCCTCCGAGTTGATAGGGTTATGCGCAAAGCGCAAATACTGTAATCGCCGAGAAACATTTTCTCTTTTTCGCGATTACTAACATAACTATAAGCAACTAAATTGCCAAGTGCAGGCGAATCATCAAGCGCTGCTTCAACACTTTCAGCAAAATCCATAATGCTATTTTCTGCTTTTTCCGCTTCAATATGTTTATCAACAATAACGATATAAAAGTTATCTCTGATTTGTGCTTTTGCCCCGACAGGCGGTTCCATTGCTCCCCCAGCCCATTCAACCCAACCCCACGGTTTATCAGGATAACGACTTTTTGGCGGCTCACCTTTAAACCATTTTACAACACTTTTACCTTCTGCATTTTTGGGATCAGCCGTGACGAGAATACTAACGATTTGGTCGCGAATAGTTTTAGGGCTTGCCATAAATTTCACCAACTAATTTTTTAATTAAACTAATAAGTTTATCTTTTGCCGACAAAAATGCTAATGTGACAAAGCCATATTTACGCTCTATTTTTTTCGCGTAAATTGCGCGCGGCACCACAAAAAATCGGCCTTTTGCTTTTTCAGATTCGCGGAAAATAATGCTGCGCTGCAAAAAGCCGGTTTTTTCGGGTACAAAAAACCGCATTTCACTTTTAACGAGTTCGCCTCCTTCAAAAATAAATTTACTTAAGATTTGTGATTCAGCTTTTTGTATTTTTTCTAAAAGCTTTTTTGTTTCCGTGGTGTCTGTTATTACTTTTACGCTCACCTAGCTTCACCTTCGTAAAAATGTTCTTCGATGTATTCTTGCAGATAGGTTATTCCAGTTTCCTGAAATGCTTTCGCTCCTACTGGATCTCGCCTTTCACGAAAAAGCGAGGCTGCTAAATTTTTAGAAGAAATTTTTATCATGGCTGGCACTGGGGAGAGCGGAACAGCGGTATGATTAAAAAGTTTGTTGTCTATTCGTGCATCCGCATCTGCGATACATCCTGTTATCTCTGAATCCCATGTGGTTTCTGTAATACTTAAAATTTCTTTGACTTCAGCTACTGTTGAGTATGCCATGCAAATCAAAAACAAATAATATTATGTGTTATTTAAATTATTAGACACAAAAAATATATTTTAAAAATATACTTTAAAAATATACTTTAAAGATATAGAACGGATGCAAAAATTATATACAACCAGCAGGTCGCAGCGAATGCAACCGATGATGTTGTTTTAATGCTGCCAACAAAGAAAAAGTATCACTAGCGCAACCAATATAACCAGGCAATAAAATGCTGATGCTAAGAAGTGAACTTTTTTAATTAAATAGTATAGCTATTTTGTTAAAAAGTTTTGTTGTTTTAATATTGCGGTTATATAACAAAATTAAGATAACATTCTCAAAAACTTTTTACCTTCTTCTGTCGTGCGGTAAACTCCCCGCTGGACGCGCTCAACAAACTTTTCTTTAAGTAAAACCTTTAATGTTGCAGTAAAAGCGGATGAACTTAACTGCGTAAGCAGTTGCCAATCTGTTCGGGTGAGAGTTTTGTTTTCTATACAACGTAACATGTGCTGTAAAATTATTTTTCTCCGCGTTGAAATTTTGCGGGTCAAAGTAGTTTTACCTCCATGGGTTTTTGCGCGCTATGATATCCACAGATTAGGCAGCGATACAATATTTTGAGCGGATGTTTAATGTCGCCCCAGGGTTTACTTTCTGTTTTAATTGAAGTATAAGTAGTTGGACAAGTGTCGGGAGAATATGAAACCATTTTTGTCGCATAAGCGCCTTTTCCGTGATCATTTGGACAATATTTGTAACAGACACAAATAGCGTAGTCCACGGGGCGCGGCCGCGCAAAAGTTTTTCCGCAACGAGGACATATACCTTTTGCATATCCAATTTTGGTCATTAACGCCCCACACCCAGAAGTTTACGCCGCGCAATGATTGGTGCTACAACTACAACCGTCAAAAAAGCAAAGCGTATATTATATGGGCTTGCCGTTTTAGTCATGTAAACCAAACCTATTTTGTTTCCATAGACCTTATAAAAACATGTTAAGCGGTCTGCAACCGTTAAAAGTTCAGCACTTTCATTTATCCAATCTACAAGTGGACCCCAAACTCCAGCGCTCCGTTTTCGATAATAGATATGCTCTGCGGCTAAATCGCCTACAGTTGTTTTGGTAGCGTAAAAACAGTACAAGTCAGTTGTGGTTTCGTCTATGCTTAAAACAGGCGCAGAATAAGCGGAAGCACCGGCGTGTATAGTGGCAACTGCAACCCATCCGTCTGCAAGTGTCCAACGCCTATGCTCAACATCATAACTTGTAGTTTCCAAATAGACGAGTTCAACTGCGTCATCACTGTTTACAGCGCTGAAATAACCGATAGCCTGCATAGTTAATCCAACAGATGTTTCAGCTCCCCAACTCGTTCCATCCCAGTATTGACTCCAAAGTCTCTCATATCTTTCACCGTATAACACAAGCATTTTACCCGCCGTCAACGGAATGGGACAAACAGTTCTGTACAATACTCCTGTAGCGGTGCTTAGTTTGCGGATTGAGGACAGTCTAAAATCGAATCCTCCATTATTAATGTTTCCTTTAGCTATGTAAAAATAAAAACTTATGCCGTTGTGTCGTCCAAATCCTATCCACGGATAGCCATTGCTGTCTATGGCTACGCATGGATAATAAATTATCTGTGCTGGAGGCCTAACCCGCGAATCACCGCAATGAGCCTCAACTTGTATTCTCGCGTTAGTTGCAGCAGTTGTTACATCCCATAACAACTCCACATAAAGAAATTTGCCTTTTATTGTCCATGCATCGCCGACGCCTAAATTTACATCCATGTTTATAGTAGCATCTATAACTTGTCCGGCCGTGCCGTCAAAGCTCACCGCTACAGAGGTCCAGTCCTTGAGTATTGTTGCTCCACTCATGTCGGCGCTGTCGCTAATCCAGAGTCTGGCGTACAAATTTCCCGCATGGGCGATAGCATCTGGATTGCGAACTCTTAGTATCGCGGTAAATCTTCCATCCAAAACCCAGAGCCTTCGCACAGCCCCCGTGCCAATACCTGCATACTGCCATCCTTTCAACTGTATAGCAGTTGGTAATGTTGTGCCAATCGGCGTTGTTACGGTTGTGTAAGGCGTGAACACAAACTTGTTTCCAGCAGTATAAACACCAATATTTACTTCCGTCGTATAATCCACATACACTCCAAAATCTCCCATGCGGTAGATGTTTCCACCGACCAGGCTTTTCCAGAGTGTCCACTCATATGAGCCGCCCGTAACCCCTTCCGCCCCAAGTTCATCCATAAAACTTGGAACCGCCACACGCGCCGTAATGGCGGTAGTTGTCCCATCCGGGTTGGGAGTAAACCTCTGGTACGTCATGCGGTCGAAGGATGCTTCAAGATGTGAAACTATATCGAATTTGTTTATAGCAGGCAAATAGAAAAGTGAAGTTCGCCATCCCCTTCCAGCAGGTTTTATCAGGTTGGACAGGACGCCGCTTTTATCTGTCCAAGTTACGCCGTCGCTACTGTTGAAAAGTTTCGCGTTGACGCCGTTGCTAAAAATCACATAATAGTAACCGTTCGCGAAGAACCCTTTCCGTTGAAAAGGATAGTTTGTCGCAATAGATGTCGTGCTCGTACCAACAGTGCTTGAGACAACCAATCATTATCCCTTTTATTCACTATCATTATCCCAATAGCTCACGTGTCCGTCCACGGCGACGGCGGCGCTTAAATTGAGATTTAAAGCTTCGCCCGCTGCCGTCGCCAGTAAGAAAGCGGGGGGCTGAACAGCTTGTGCGTAGCCTTCGCCTTTGCCGCCGAAGTTCATGTCGCCGGTTAAATCCGTGACGGCGCTGCGCCATTTACAGTTGACAGCTGCGGAAACAACGAGAACTATACCGTACACTTTTACGCGTTTGCCAGCTACTGCCGCCACTATGGCGTTGTCGCCGGCTGTTGCATGGTCGATTTTAGCGGTTTTAAAAGTTTTTGTTTCGCCTACCGTTGTTACAGTCGGCATTGTTTTAACGTCTACTTGCAGGTCTTTCTCCGCGTCTAAATTTAAATCTTCTTTTTTCAAACGCGTGCTTAGAGCTACATCCAGATTTGGATTGCTTATAGGATGAGGATTAAGCAAGTTGTCAATGTTCCATGTTCCGCTTTTTACTGCGGATACAACGTCTGCCGCTGTTAAAGCTCTGATAATACGAGCGTCATATTCTACATCGTTATGGCGCAACTGAATAAGTAAATCATAGCTTCCCGCTCTTTGAAGTAGCTGTTGATTTTGGCTACCGTAAACTATGCCAAGCAGTCGCGAGGCCCTATTTTGTATATCGACGACCGTCGGATCCACTGGATTATCTAATTTTGATAAAACATCAGCGATTTTTTGGTAGATTGCCTTGTAAGCTTCTGCATATTGCCCCCAAGGAATTTCACTCATGTATTCAACCACATGGGTTTGACCCCAACCATAAAAAAAGGATTATGGTTTCGGCTGAATTTCACAGCCTCTTCAAGGGGTTTAATTTGTTCCTCTCGCCACTGCTTTGGTGCGGAGAACGCCCAGTCCGAGACGTTCAGTGCCAACTACACCATAAACGTTTCGACTCGGGTCTTCATAGGGCTTAGTTTGTAAATCCCTGCGAAGCAACATAACGGCAGCTGCATTTGTGTCTATGCATAAGCTTTTTGTAACCAAACTTGAACTTATGAAGTTTATGCCAAGAGTTGTATGATAGACTACACCCGGTTTCATTGCTTCGCGCTCTAAGTATAACGAATTAACAAATTGATCTAGCAAACGCAAGCCGCCGAACTCGTCTGGATTCATTGCGATAACGTTTGGATGGAAATCTTCTTTTTCAACAGCTTTTATTAGTGCGCAAACCTGAGACCATGTAGGGGCTCCGTCTGTTATAGTTATTTCTGCTCCTCCAGCCAAATCGCCCGCTGGAATGTCTGTATAAGCTTTAACAATTTTTTCCGTCTCAAGATATGCTATTTCTCTGCCTAAAGCGTTAAGTTGATATTCCATTACATTCCACGACGCATCTTCGACGTATGATTCTGTCCACTCTTGTCCCCAGCCGATTTCTAAATTTGCATAAATATCTTGCATTTCTGCGCGGGCGCCTGTAAGTCTCGGTGGGGCTTCACCAGTTACCCAAGGAAACCCTCGTATCTCCTTCGGAAACCTTTCCATCACATTTTTTGTAGGTATGACCTTAATGATTTCTCTGCCAATCGTGGCCGGTCGAGCTGCAGCCCAAACGACATCTTGCACCGCTCCCAAGGCTCCTGCTACATCGCTGTATAATCCTTCTTTCAAAAGTTTAGTGTAAAGTGGATGGCGCTTACTTTTTTCCTCTAGTTCGCTCCAGAATCTTTCTCCAAGCTCCGCATCTTTCATTATAGCTTCTTTGAAAGTATTTTCAGTCATTTTTATCCCACATTTATAAGGACCAAACCTACATCGTCAGCAGCTGCGAACGTTTGAAGAGCTCTTCCGATTGCTATACCCCCTTCAACCGTCATAGTTGGTTGCGCCGATGTGCTCGTTACAGTTGTTGCGCCAGCTGGAATTGTAACGGTAGTTACGGCTGTTACTACTCGCCCTAAAGAGCCTGCCTTAATTTTTGAGCCGCCAGTTATAGCTCCCCCTGCTTTGACCTTTACTATACCGAACAGTAACATAGGAATAACTTCGCCTGCGATCCCACTTTTTAATGCAACTCCTATTACATTGGCGGCATCTGTGTTGGCTCTTACAGCGCTATCTATGTCACCAGAAACTACTGCCGATCTTGCTAGAATATCGCCCTTAGAGACTTCGCCTGCCAATTTTACATGTGTAATTGTAGCTTGTTCCGGGTTTAAACATTCTCCCAAACCTAAGCCAGGAAACAAATCTGCCATCGATTTTCACCTAACTTTTTCTACGTGCAACAAGTTCGTTCTTTTGCACGGTCACATTGTGACTTTAAAGGGTTTCCACCTGTCGCTTTAATATTTTAATGTTTTCCACAAGTCTCTTAAAGCCACCCGTTTGCCCATGGCTATACACTACTTGCGGCGATGGAATAATGCCTTCAATCATGTTGACAATTTTTTCGTGTTTTTCGCTGCATTTTTTGAGTTGTTTCTCCAAACTCTGATTTTTAGCTTCTAAATCAACGATTTTTTTGCGGGCTTCAACAAGCTCCGCTTCCGGCGTTGCAGCTGCAGCTTCTGGCGGTTTTACCTCTATCAGAACTATCGGCTTTGGCGGTTCAACTTCGATGGCGCATTCTGGATTTGGGCATCGCCAATTATTGTCTTGCCATTGACTGTGCGAAAAAGTTTTGTTGCATTTTGGACATTGATAAATTTCAGCTTCTTTCGGCGGCTTAACAGTTTGTTCTATGCTCTCTTTGATTGTTTTTTGTAGCAGCTCTTTAAACTCTTCTTCTTTCATATTATATATTCCTCCATTTTTTCTGATTTTGTCTCGGGTTCCGTGCCCGTGACTGCTTCTTCTATTTCTGCCTCCTCCTTTTGCACGAGCGAAAAATAACCAACTTCTTTTTGCGCTATTTTTTCTAACTCCTGCAAAATCTGTTTTCGGTGTTCTAATAAATTAAAAACTTTTTCCCAAATACCTTCAGCAGGAAATACTTCTATAACCCATATTTCATTAACCATTTTTCGCGTTAGAACATATTTTTTCTCGTCTTTCAGAACACTATCAAATGGAATTCGGCCACCAAGTTCCGCAGGTAGGAGTAATTCTCTGTCTATTTCACTCAATCTTTTTTCTAATTTTTGCGTGTTTTCCATTTTATCTCTCCTTTTTTATTTTGTAACCGCTATCTTTCATTATTCCTTCAAAAAACTCTTTTATATATTTATCTTTTTTCATTTTAGCCGCTATATAAGACGGAGTTTTTTTCATGGCAGCAAAACCTGCCGCCATAATTTCACCTTCATCTGAAAGAGCATGTTCACCTAAAAACTTTAAGCTTGATTTGTATCGCGATTCTTTTATGTATTTTCTGTATTTTTGTGGATGTGTAGTTCCGAATTTTTTATAAAATATAGCGCGGCCCATTTCATGATCTATTGCGTATAATTCCCAGTGATGCGCCAGCGCTATTTTTCTTTTCATGGGATCAAAATAACCTACAGCATCCAAACCGCCAAGATCCGCTCTCATTTCAGAACGCGACATAACTTTTATATCTACATATTCTAAATCTTCGAGTCTGTAAGTCTTAAGTATTTCTTCTACTTTAGCCTTATCTGCTGCAGAATACGCTGACGCCTTTTCTTTTGCTAATTTATCTCTGAGCCTTTGTTTTTTAACCCACTCTCTTTTGTATTCTATTCGTTTTTTAACTGCGGGCGGCGGCTCAACTGCCGCGCCACCTTTACCGATGCAAACTTTAGCGCCCGCTCCTAAGGTCACCCAGTGTCCGCCTTTTTGCTCGCACCAATCACCAGCTTCGTGAATTATAAAAGGCTCTTCAACGAATTGCTCTATTTCAGTGACTTCAAATGTTGTCTGAGCTGCAGGGTTATACTGTGGATTATCTTTTAACCATAATTCAATTTTGTTTTCGTCCCAACCTTTGATTTTGTGGAATTTTAAAAATACGGGCGCGTACGTGTTTCCGTCTTTTGGTATAGCATTTACCATTTGTATACCCTTTTCAAGGTCTATCCATGTGTCCCGAAAAGTGTCTGGGCGAAAATCATTTAACGCTGCAAACTGCACAATATGATATTCCTCACTTTCCATCGCTTCAGCGAGACGAATCCATGCATTTGGATCCGCAGGTGTTAAATTATGCAAAAGCGAAATTTCTTCAAACTCGAAACCGTAAGGTGCAAAGCCGTTAACATATTCTATTCCACCGCCCTTGCGCCACGGATTAACGCTTACACTAACGCCTTTATAATAGCCATCCCTGATTTTTTGGGCAGTATCTTCTGAAACTTCGCCCTCGTAATAAATGGCGTCATCTTCGTCGCTCCAAAAACAAGCTGTAATTTTGGAATTAACAATTGGAAATGCATGGTCCTCAAAAAACGGCTTTCCAATTAGCGATGACGCTGCTTGTTTAAGTTCTTCGGCAAAGTAAACTCGTTTTTCAGGCCACTCTTCTGGGTGATAAGTCGTAATTGGGTGTATCGCTAACCCGTGAACTTTTGTTCCGCCAACTTGTGGCGAGGCGCCTTCAAGGAAAACACCTTCTTTTTGTTTTTCAGCAAACCATTTTTTAGCTTTTTGCATAGTCCAACCCTTTTCTTTCAGAAACAAAAATGATTGAATTTGAGTGCCAACTTCGCAGCGGCCAGCTTTAAACTGTCCTTTTGGACATGCGACGATAGCGCTAATTCCTTCTTCTGCTGAAACCGTGATAGTGCGGAAACTATCTTCGTCGAATTTGTCTGGATTTTGGTGCCCGCTGCGTATATGCGTTTCTGTTTCTTCCCATGGCATTTTAATCATCTCCGACGCAAGTATAATACCAATATGTGAAAGCGAAAAACTCTGTTAATAACCAAGTTATAAAACCAAAAACATTAAACAGTGCAGCTAAGGGTATAAGTGAAAAGTGTACGAAAAACAGAAAAACCTCTCCTTTAAATAATTTAGATTTAACAATTGCCTTGACATTACGTCCTAACCATTTAAAGTATGTTTCTGCCGTCATTTACTGGCCTCATGGGTTATCCCGACCAAAAAAGTTGGTTTCGTCCGAATTTCACGGACTCTTCAGGGGTTTATTCTTCCTCTTCTTCTTCTTCCCATTCTTCTTCTTCCCATTCTTCTTCTTTGGTTTTCATGTTTTTCACCCTTTTAGCTTTCCATGAGCATTCCTGCAAATTTATCTATAAATATTACAAGCACCGCTGTTAAGCTCATATTTTCCAGCATTACGACATCAACGCCTGTTAACGTTGATATTAAGCCTAGCATTAAACCAATAGCTAGCGTTTTCAAAAATTTTTCAGGTTTAAAGTCTTCTTCTTTTTTTGCTTTAGCAACAGCAAATCCGAAAGCAGCCCAAATAAGCGAAACAACGAAAGCGACCGAAAAATTTGAAATTAAAATTTCTGCTGACATTTAATCACCCCCTAATCGCCTTTCGGAATGATATGGCGAAATATGACGCCGAGAAAAACGGCTGATTTAGCCGGCCTAGCAGGGAGAAAGGAGAATGCATAAAACAGCGTTCTATTTTCCCGGTTTCGTCTTTTCGCCAATTTATTAATGTTTTTGTCATGGTTTTTCTCCTAAATTTTTCGTTGCTGCGCCGCAGCTCGAGTCGGTGTTGGTGCTGCAATTGGCGGCCGAACTTGTGGTTGCAGCTGAGGTTGCGGCTTTTCCACCGTTTCGAGATTTACGCCTATGCCAATTAATATCTTGCGCCACTCAGCAACTGTTAAACCGCCTAATTCCCAGGTTCTTGCCAATAACGGCAGCAAAAATTCCATTTTCGGTTTTTCCACGATTTGCCAGTTGAGCCGCACCTGGGCTTGCACAGGATTTAGTCCTTCCTGCGCAACCCAAACATCGAAAATTTGCATTTCAATTATGCGCTTTAAATATCGCTGCAGAGCAGAAATTCTTCTTTCACCCATTGCCACTGCAGCGTTAGCTGCTGCTTCTGTAAAACCAGCGCCGCCGCCGAGAATAAGTTTTGGATATGGCGTTGCGAGAGCCAAATAAAAACTGTTCCACAAAGTTTCAGCGTAAAAATCTAAACCGCGCATTCGCTCAGGAACAATTTGTATTACGCGCGCATCCGGTCGATTAAAAGCTAATCTTTCATTTTTTAATTGTTTAATTTTCGCTGAATATTCTTGAATATTCTGTGAGTTTAGAATCTGAAACGCCCGGAATAATCCAAAGTTCGTTGTAAGCGCTAAATTTTTCTATTTGCTCCATCATTGCTTTTTGGATCCGATTTTTTATTTCAGCAAAACTTGGACGCAACCCGAGTCCTGAACACAGAGCTTGTAAAATTCCAACGCCGAGCGCAGTTTTTCCTCGACGTTTAAAAGAAAAGTGCACAACTTCATCAGCCGAAAAAGTTCCGTATGAAGTTTTTATTTCAGCAAGATTTATGCCTGCATTATCAAATTTAAAACTTGTTATTGTACCCGGCAAAATTCGCATAATTTCTTCAATTTTTCTTTTATTTTTTACCCAAAGAAAACAGTTGCCGTAGCCAATAACGTCGCACGCTATTTCCTGACACAATTCGTCCATACCAAAAACGCGACAGTAATCATCTACAATTTCTTTGGCTGTTCTGCCATCGTTGGTTGTTTCGGTATAATTCTTGTTCATTGTCGTCTGAAAACCATTACCGACAGCAACATCAGCAATAAAATCTATGCTGCTGCTAATATCTGGGTCGCCCATTTGAACTTCATACATGTCGCTAAAACTTGGTTCTGGATAAACGACTCCGCCATAAGTTCTTTCTGGAATAACGAGCGAACCTTCTTTAAAACCAAATTTTAAACGCCTGTAAAACTCGGCAAATTTTCGCTTTAAACTCATGTAATTTGCCTCACGTTTAAAATTTAAATTGTATGAATGTTAAACAGAAATATAAATGTTTTGTTTTTCAAAAAAAGAGAAAATTAATTAAATTTTGCTTTTAATCGGTGCATTCTTCTGTAGGCGTTGTTGTCGCTAAGCAAACCCAAAACTCAGATGGTTTTTCTTTGAAATCACTAGTAATAAGTAAGCAGTAGTGTGCATTAGCTGTTTTGTGTAGTCCTAGGCTAATTGCGTAGCCTCTGAATTGCCTTGGTTTTCTAGTTAAATATAAAACGCTTCTTTTGAATATGCTTGCAATATGCCGCGCTCGCTGCGCATCTTTTTCAAAGTAAAGCTGCGGGTTTTTTAGAAAATCCTGAATTTCCAGTAGTTGGTGCTGCGCACTTAACCATCCCCGCATTGCCGCGCCCGCTTTTTTTGGCTTTGGAAAGCTGTCTTCAAAATTTAGCTGCAATATTTCTTCTTTCAAGGTTGTCATATTTTTTACCTCTTTTATTTTTATGGTCGAAGTTATATGCTGCCGCCCTATATAAACGTTGCGTCAAAAAATGGGGAGATTATTGTCGAATTATTAGATTTTAATCATCGTATTCTTCTTTAGGCGCTGTGTGTTTAGATAGACTAACGCGAATTTCGCTTGCTTTTTCTGTTCTATCGGCGGCAAGAGAGATGCAATAGTGCACGTTGATTGTTTTGCCTGAGAAAAGGTATTTGCACAAGCCTAGACTAATTGTGTAGGTTCTGAATCGCCTTGGTTTTGCAGTTAAATATAAAATGCTTCTTTTGAATATATTTGTAATGTGTCGCGCTCGTTGTATATCTTTTTCAAAGTAAAACCGTGGATTTTTGAAGAAGTCGCGGATTTCCATGTATTGATGATATGCGCTTAGCCACCGCCGCATTGCTATGCCGCGGGCTTTCGGCTTTGGGAAGCTGCTTTCAAAGTCTAGCTGCAATATTTTTTGTTTTAAAGTTGTCATGTTTTTCACCTCTTTTGTTTTTTACGGCCGACATTTTTACGGCCGACATATACGCGCCGCCTTATATAAACGTTGCGTCGAAAAATGGGGAATATATTGTTTTAAATTGCTTTGCTATTAAGTTTTTATTTCGCCTCTGTTTCAGCTTTCGCTTTTGCTTTCGCTTTTCTTTTCTCGAAGTAGCGCGCCAGTAGCATTTTGAATTTTTCTGGGTTCTTCGCGCGCCAAACGTAACTGCGAGCAACTCGCTCTGAAATTTTCAGTTCGTCTGATATTCTCTGAAAGATTGTTTTTGCGCTTATGTCTTCAAGTGAAAATTTTTCGTATAATGCTAAGGCCTTGGCGACTTTTGTTTTCGGTAGTTCAACTTCCTGTGTTTCGGGCGTAATAGAAATTGCTGGTGTTATTTTCTTTTTCGCTTTTGCCATATTTTCACCCCCTTCATTTTCTTTCGATATACATCTCGGGTCATCCGAAAAGTAGCATTTGTACTTATTTTTGCACGTACCATTTTTCCGCGTGCGGTAATTTGGCAATATGGGGCATTTCATTTGTTTTTCTCTTCCTCCCAGACAAATAGTATGCCGTGCTTAAATTTTGCCTTAAGTCCTAATTGTTCAGCTTTTTCTAAGCAGGCGAGTATTCGTCTTACGCCCCGTTCATCTATTTTCTTTTGTTTCATCAGTTCGCATAGTTCGCGTATTTGTTGTTTGACGATTTTCGGATCCATTTTTAACTCCGCCGGGCGCACTGGTTGCACACACCTATATAAATGTTGTTTAAAAAAGAAGAGAAAAGCTTAAATAGGTTGCTGCACACTCGGCGGCTGAGAAAATGAAAATAAAACAAAAAATGTCAAGCGAGTGCAGCAAAAAAATTGGCCGAATCCTTCTAAGTAAGTCGTCACTAAAAATAAAAGCTGTAGCAATAATTAAAACATTATCAGCAGAGTTCAATGTTCCAGCACCTAAAATCGAGGAAACATACAATGAACAAGAAGACGCCGCTTATTATCTTAGAAGCATTCAAATTATTATTATTAATGCGCAAAAAATTAAAGAAGAAAATCAGCTTTTAGCGGCTTTGCTGCATGAGTTTGCGCATCATCTGCAACATATTATAGGCGATAAAAAAACTTATGACAAACCTTATTATGATAGGCCAGAAGAAACCCAAGCGGATATATTTGCGCGCAGAATAAAAAAACAAATATTTAGTGCCGAAGGAGAAATGCGTTTCGGGAAATCCGAAGAGTGATAAATGAATGTCATTTCCCCTTCGGTTTCACCTTTTCATCGAGATAATGAATAGCATCGGCTTATATAAACGTTACTTCTTTTTTGCTGACTGTTTTACAACAAACCCCGTTTTATCGCTACGCTTTGCCGTATTTTTGATACCATTTTTCTAATTGTTCTGCAGCTTTGCATGCTTGTTGAAATGTGTCGTAAATGCGAAGTATTTTATTGTCTTTTCTGCGTATTATAGCGTATCCGCCGATATGTGGTCGTGGATATTCGGTAACATAGCGCACTATATAATGTTTTGTTTTAGTTTCTTCAATTTTCTTTTTCATCTCTTTTTCCCCGCTACTGCTATATAGCTAGCTTATATATAAATGTTCTCTTTATGGTTGTTTTTTGAGATAATGAATTATATCGTTAACCGTTTAAGTAGCGAAACATTTAAATATTAGACTGCCATAATATGGTACTTGAGGGATAAAAATGAAAGCAAAATATAGGACAATATTTATATAAATGAACCAGCTATATATTGAGGATAAATATGGGCTTAATCGGGTTTACCGTCTTTAAGGATAAGATTTTAAGCGGCGAGAAATGCCAAACAATTAGGTTGCCAAGAAAGAAGCCGCTGAAGAAGGGAGAAACCCTTTATTTGTATTGGAAATTGAGAACGAAAGAGTGCGAGTTTCTGATGAAAGTAAACTGTAGCGAGGTAGTAATTAAGAAATGGAAGGATATAAAGGGTGATTTAGAGCTAGCGAGAAGAGATGGATTTGAAGATTTAGAAAGTTTCCAAGACTGGTTTATGAGATATAACCCGACCGATGAAACTGAGTTTCTAATAATTCGGTGGGAATGGACATAAGTGAAGAAACCAGAATATTCGGCTTCGTCTCGAAAACATGGAGTCCAGTTAAAGGGTGTAAACATGGGTGCTACGGTGGAAGGTGCTGGACTGCTATTATGGCTTCGCCTTTTGCCAGAAGAAAATGCGGCGCTTATATAAAAGTTTCGCTTTGATAAATAACAACATTTATATAGCTATATGCTTCTGTTAGCTCGAGAAAAAATGAAATTCGGCGAAAAAGAATATGCTGCAACTTTAACTGATCCGGTAGCTTTCCACGAGTTTATTTTGGGCAACCCATTCGCGCTTAGTGAACCGCAAAAAGCAATTTTGCGGGCAATAGCGCAGTACCCAGAAGTTTTAGTTATTGCGGGATCCAAAAGCGGAAAATCTTCACTTAGTGCAGAAGCAATTTTATGGGGTATATATAAGCTTTTACAGCTGCCTAATCCACACAAAAAATATGGTTTAAATCCGAATGTGCCAATTTCGTGCATGTGTGTCTGCCCGAAAGAGGATCAAGCAGTTAACATTATTTTAAACATGATCAAGGGTTATGCAGAAGAATCGTGGTATTTAGGAGACTACATCGTAACTCAGCGACAAAACGAGCTAGAATTCATAGATAACATTATCGCAAGAGCGCAAGGCTCTAGCAGCCGTGCGGGGCGCGGCTACTTTATATACTTTTTAGTTTTCGACGAATTTGCATATTTCGTAGATAATAAAGGCAATTTGTCTGGCGTACAATGTGTTAACGCTTTTATGCCGCGCTTATTACCTTTTGCGCCTGATTCGCGCTTTATTGGTATTTCTACGCCTGCAGGTCGACAAGGCATTTGTTACGAAATGTTTCGCACTGGCACACCAATAAAACCATATATAATACAAAAAGAACCTACACATAATGAACAAAATTTTCGCGCTGTTTTTCAGCTGCCAACTTGGCAGATGAATCCGCGGTATCCGCGCAACCACGCATTTTTAGAGAAAGAGTTTAAGCGCGACGCATGGTTTTTCGAGCGCGAATACGGCGCTAAATTTGCTGATGTTGTAAGCGCGTTTTTGAATCCTAAACAAATCGCGGCGTGTGTTGAATATTTACCTTTACCGCCTACTGAAAAGACAAATAATTATGTAATAACACATGATCCAAGCGTTAAAACAGCTAGTTACGCTGTTGCTTTAGGGCATTTATTGGCAGATGGCCGCGTCCGCATCGACTTAGTGCGCTCGTGGGATCCAACACCAGAACAGCCAGTTAGCATGGTAGAAGTCGAAGATTACATTGCAGACTTGTGTAAACGGTACTATGTGACTGACATAGTTGGCGATGCGACACGCGGCGCATCAACAATTAAGCGCCTTGAAAGCATGGGTTTACCTAGCAGGTCCTATGTTTTTGGCGCTGTTACAGATATTAAATTGTATCAAAATTTACTCGAGTTGATTAATATGGGCGGCGTTAGCTTACCGCCGCATGAGCGGTTAATTAGCGAACTAAAATTTTTGGAGCGCATCGCAATGGCTAATCGCTACAGAGTGCAGGCGAGCCCTGGCAGCACAGATGACTTAGCGGATGTTGTTGCGATGCTGTGTTACGTTTTAAAAATCGAGCAAACAGGCGGAAAATTAGTTTTTTAAAAGGTGATAAAACTGAGTGAAGATGAAGAAATAGTTGGCGCTATAATAAATCTTGTTAAACGCATACACAGAATCGAAACTCGAATTGCTATTTTGGAAGCAATAAAACAATTGCCCGCAAATGCAGAGAGAAAAAGTTGGGAAGATTGGGCGCGAAAAGTGATATTAAAAATAATTGAATGGTTTATTATTGTAGTTTCCGCAATTATCGGCGTTAAAATGGTTTCTAACTGAAACATCATATGTCGCAAGACTTTAACTTATATTTAAAACGCAACATATGTCGCAAGACTTTAACTTATATTCCTCTCTTTTTTAGCTTTCAGTTAAAACTTCTAATGGTGTTTTACGCTCGGGCTTTGGCTTTCGCCTTTGCCTCGACACGTAGGAAAGGCCCATCCGCGTTGCATAAAGCGACATTGTTCGGCGCAACATATCTGCTAATTTTTCAGCGCCCAACTTATCTTTTTCTGGAATATTTGGGTCAAATAGAAAAGCGCGAATTCGCTGCAGCCTAATCTTTATTATAACATATTCTAACAAAAGATCCATCATTATAGCTTCTCGCAAAAATGGATATGCGGCTAAATATGTTTCGACGTCTCTGGCAAACTGCTCTTTTTCTTCTGGCGTCATAAGTTCGACGCAATAGCCGCCATGCTTAAAATTAACGTTTTTTTTGCCGTACATGTCTTTGCGTGGTTTATCGGCGCTTCTGCGCTTAAGCAGCCGCCTAGTTGTGTAGTCCATTTTATGCCATTTCCTTATCTTTTTCTCTGAATTCTGGACAATCTATGTTATATTCATGCAATGTTTCTTCGTATTGGCGACAGAAAATCATGTTGCGCCCAGCTGCATCTATTTTCGATAGCGGCGCTGCAAATCTGCAGTATTTACACTTAACCATTTTTGTCACTTCTCGTTTTTTATATGCAAACCCAAATATATTTTTTTTGCTTGGCCTATAACCATGCCTTTTGCGGTTGCAGTCGTCGCATAATAAGCGAATATTCTGTGGAATTTGGCCAGTCTGATGCCATTTATACACTTCGCGGCGGCCAATGTTGTATCCAATTTTCATGCCTGGAAAATCAATATGGTCAATAATTAAATTTTTTGGGTCGAAAATTTTATTACACATGGCGCAGCGAGAACCCATTGCTAAAATCATTTGGCGGCGCAG
>QZGF01000043.1_pt1 | contig 21444 bp, 35 predicted proteins | sample 1990021 | NCBI WGS metagenome assembly QZGF01 (sample SAMN10076523, study PRJNA491371) | Subsurface metagenome, whole genome shotgun sequencing project. | isolation source: subsurface fracture fluid from borehole BE326-BH2 | place: South Africa: Beatrix Gold Mine | collected 2015-06-18 | reverse complement strand
TTGAGAAAAGTAATTTTTACCGAAAATCTAAGAATGTTACAGTAAATTTTACCGATGGCTTTGAATTTGATAAGATTTGCAAGTAAAAATTACCGAATGTACTAATTTTAGACTTGTTTTTAATTATGAGAATGCTTATATTAATAATGTTAGTTTTTTAAACATTTAGATTGTCTAATTTATTAGACATATTTATATAAGCTGTCTACTTTATTGGACGGTGTGAATGTATAAAGAGGGAGTGAGTGTAGAATAAAATATACACTCCTCATAACCACTAATAAAAACAAGTACTTACAGTTCATTTATTAAGACTATGTATATATAATAGACCCCTCAACACTGACAAAATGATAGACAAAAAACAAAAAGCGTGAAAACAAGCTAAAAACAAAAGAAAATATGTCCGAGAATGTATCTTATGTAAACTTAAAACTGTATATTAAAATAGACACCTGTAGAAAACAGGGGTATACCAGTACTCAGAAATACGAAAAGATAGAAATGTGATTGTCTCTCACAGAAATTTTAATTTTTCAAAAACACGCAGATAAATTTTGTATAAGTGATTATAAAAACAAGATTTAGGAATATGTAATATGGATATTAAAAAATTAAAATTTTAAAAAACAAAAAAACACGTATTCTTAATAACTTTAATAAGAAACGGTTTGAATGTCGGTTAAAATGTTATTTTCAAAATATAAATATGTTTTAGGGACTCTGTAACGATAAACGGCTTGAGTCCAGGTATAATTTTGTGATTTGGTTTCATTTTCGGAATCTGGATAACCCCAAGCCCAAGTTACTTCATTATAAGAAAACCCGATTTGGATTTGCCCGTTGACAATAAGTTTGATATGTCTTTCGGGAATATTCTCATTGCGCATATACTTGATAGCAGACGCTTGTTCTTCGGGAGTGCGCTCATTGATTGTTTGATAGAACAGGTTTTTATAGGGGTTGCATCCAAAGAGAAACAGGAGTAAAATAAATAAATATTTCATAGACACCTCCTGTACAAACATAAGGAGAAAAATATTTAATGACAATAAGATTAAATAAAAAACACGGAATAGAAGAACCCAAAGAGCCTTATCGGAGGAAATGGGGCGAGAGATTTTATGGCGAATATCAGGATGGGGATATAGAGGCGATAGCAGATGATATGATGGATTATTTTTTAGCAGACAAAAACAGGATTCATATTTCGATGTATGCTGCAGAAAAATTAATTCCTAAAAAAACACTGTCAAATTTTCAGAATAGAAATGAATATTTTAAGACGTGTTATGATTTTGTTAAGACGCTTGGAATGGCAAGAGCTATTGAACTTGGTATAAATGCAAAGAACCCAACCTTTGCAATGTTCTTTCTTAATAACCAAAGCAGTGGAGAATTTGCTTATAAAAATGAGATTAAAGTTACAGACACAATGGAGGACAAGATCAGGAATATGAAACCAGAAGAAAGAAGAAAAAGAATTATGGAATTAATGAACAAACAACCTGAAATAAATTGATTGAAATTGATGAACATCTTGAATTAGAACTTCTTTTACGCCAGGATAAAATTGAAAGGGGTATAAAGAATTTCTGGACATATCTTAAATTAAAGAAACCAAATTATTTTTCTGACGACAGGGTTTATCTAAGAGATTTAGCAGAGATATTGCAGGCTTTGATTGAATGCAGAATAATAAAATATTCTGATGAAGAAGATTGGCGCATCTCTGGAAGTGTTCCTAAGAAAAAACATATTACCTGCCGTAAATTAATGATAAACCTTCCGCCACGTCATTTAAAAACACATTGCTTAATTGAGTTTTGTCAGTGGGTTCTTGGTAATGATAATACAAAGAAAATTATTGAGTGTTCTTATAATGATGATGCTGCTGGTGATTTTGCAAAATTCGTCAGGAATGGAATTGAAGAACAAAATAATACAGGCAGCATAAATACTTTTGTTTTTTCTGATTTTTCCAAAGCCAAGATCAAACGTGGCTCTGGTTCATTTTTCAAATGGGCTTTGGAGGGACAATCATTTAATTTTCTTGCTGCGGGTCTGATGGGAAGCATTACGGGTAAAGGCGGGGATATACTGATAATTGATGACCCGATTAAATTAGCCGAAGAAGCATTTAATGATGACAGGCTTGATAAAATATGGAATTGGTACACAGGAACGTTTCTATCGAGAACTGACGAAGGAGAGCCGTTTGAAATAGTGAATATGACAAGATGGGCTGAGGGAGACATCTGCGGAAGAATACTTAATTCTGAAGAAAAAAACTCCTGGTATCATATTAAATATCCTGCTTATGATGAAAAACGTGGAATGTTATGTGAGTCTATTTTAAGCAAGCAAAGATTTGATGAACTTTCACGAAAAATGAATTTTGAAATTTTTAATGCTAACTATCAGCAGGAAACAATAAACGTTAGCGGAAGATTATATAAATCATTCAAAACCTATGATGAACTTCCACAAAGCAAATCAGGGAAAAGTCTTTTTACAGAAAGATTAAATTATACTGATACTGCAGATCAGGGAAATGATTATTTATGTTCTATTAATTATGGTATTTATAATGGTGAGGTTTATATTTTTGATATTCTTTATACTCAGGATGGAATGGAAATAACAGAACCACTTACTGCAGAGTTTCTATATAAAGGGAAAATTAATATTGCCAAAATTGAATCCAATAATGGCGGAAGGGGATTTGCAAGGAATGTTGAGCGGATTTTGTGGACAACATATAATTCAAGATATACAACAATAAAATGGTTTCATCAATCAGAAAATAAAAGATCAAGAATAATTACAGCATCGTCTTTTGTACAGGAACACGTTTATTTCCCTGCTAATTGGAAGGATAAATTTCCGAAATTTTTTAAATCAATGAATACTTATCTGCGTGATGGTAAGAATAAATATGATGATGCTCAGGACGCAATTTCCGGCGTAGTTGAAAGTATTCATACTAAACAAACATTCAGATTTTTAAATACGTGAGGGTAGTTTTATGGCTTATATGACAAACCAATACCTTATAAACAGGCAGATAATGTCTGATGCAAATAATATAAACACAAGCAGAATTGCTAATCTTATCGAGCTTGATAATAGTTCCGCTGAAAAAGACAATATGAGAAAAGGAATAAATTATTATAATGTAAAGCACGATATTATAAATGCAAAAAGGTATTATTATGTTAATGGAATCAGAACAGAAAACAAAGTAGCATCAAATTATAGAATTCCTCACGCCTTTTTCAGGTTTTTAAATAACCAAAAGACAAGTTATATCTGTGGTAAACCCATAATCATATCGCTGCCAGAGCCAGATATAAACGACCCGCAGAATCTTACGAAGGAAGAACAAATTAAGATTCAGGAATTAAAAGATTTCAAAAAAGAATTTAAAAAATATCTTGGTGATACTTTTAATACAACAATGAGTGCGTGGGTGTCTGGTGCTGGGCAAAAGGGTCAGGAAATAATTCACTTTTATATTGATCCCGATGGTGAATTAAAATATTGTATTGTTCCAGCAGAAGAATGTATATTGATTTATGATACTCAATATCTTAATGAACTGCTTGCGGTAGTGAGATATTATACTTATGAATATATTGCTCAGGACGGGCAGCTTAAAGAGCTTTATAAAGTTGAGTGGTGGACAAAAACCGATGTCACTTACTGGGAACAGCAGGCAGACGGTAGTTATATTCTGGATGCTTTTTATGATGTTAATCCCGCAGGACATTTTTATTCATTTTTTACTCAGGAGCCGGGTAAAAGAAAACAACACGGCTGGAATAAAGTCCCCTTTGTTGTGTTGAAAAATAACCCGGAAAGGACAACAGATTTAGAGCCAATTAAAGATTTGATAGATGCTTATGATAAAGTAAAATCGGGCTGGTGTAATGATATAAATGATTTTCAGGAAATGATACTTGTTGTAAAGGGATATTCTGCTTTGTCTGATGAATCTCAAAGAGGTTTGAGTGAGCTTGCTATTTTTATGAAGAATCTTCGTGAACACAGAGTTATAACCGTTGAGGGGGATGGTGATGTAAAGGGTTTAAGGGCTGATATACCCGTTGATGCTAAAGAAAAATTTTTAGGTATTTGTTGGCGTGAAATTTTTTACTTTGGTGGAGGTGTTGATATGATGGATGAAAAAGGCAGGTCTGGTTCAAGCGGTGCTGCACTGAGGCTTTTGTTTACAAATCTTGATTTGAAAGCAGACCTTCTGATTAGCGAAATGAAATTAGCATTGAAAGATTTCTTTTGGTTTATTACTAAATTCATTAATATTAAGAACAAGAAACAATATGATAGTTCTGATTTTATATTTACTTTCAATAAATCTATAATTACAAATCAGCTTGAAACAGTGCAGATGCTGAATATGGCAAAGATTTCTCAACAAACTTATCTTGAAAATCTGCCGTTTATTAATGATGCTGATGAAGAAAAGAAAAGGATTGAAAGAGAACAGACTAAAGAAGAACTAAAAAGCATTATGACATTAGATCAAATGAATAAATTGCAGGTTGGCGGAGGCGCACCGCTGCCCGCACAAATACAACAAAGCCAACCGGCACAAAGTAATTAGGAGGAACAATGACACTTAAAGAATGTATCGAAGGATTAAAATTAAAATCTGATGAAGCTGTGGAAGAATTTGAAAGGCAGGGAAGGGATTTGCTTAGGGTGGGGTTGAGCGAACAGCACGTGATACGTGTTTTGGAGTCGCTTTGCAGCGCAGTAAGGAATGACAGAAAATCTAAAGACAAAGTTGTATCCTTAGATGAACCAGATTCTTCAAAAATATAAAGATGCTTTTGATAAAGTTAAGTCTGAGGTATCTGAATTATTTGATACCACTTATCCGACATTAGAAAAGAAAAAGCTGGATAAGGTTGAAAGGATAATTGCTGTTATACTTGCTGAACTTCAGAATTTTACAATTAATTTTTTAACGGGTTCTTTGAAAGATATTGTTAAGGCGGAATATACAAGGCAGGCTGAGGCTTTGGGACTCAGCGGGCTTAAAATTTCAGACAATGACCTGAATTTAGTGCTTAGCGATAAGCTGTGGGTTGATGATATAAGGGCAGTAAACGGAAACTTATTGACAAACATTAAAAGAGATATAGAAAATCTTTTGAGACTAAATATGAGAGATGCTGTTGTGAGTGGTAATATTCCGGGTGGGTCATTTGCAGACCTTATGGATTTAATGAAAAAAAATTTTGACAGAGCTATAAACAGGCTAAATCTTGTTGTCGGATATTATACAAAAAAATATCAATCTCAATCATTGCTTTACCTGATTGAGAAAGCAAAATTAAAAGGCATTAAAGTACAAAAATACTGGAAGCATAATCCCGAACCACATCCAAGACCTCATCATTTGGCTGCTAATGGCAGGGCTGCTGATGAGAATGGAATATTTCATATTGGCGGTAAGATGACTGAGGCGCCCGGATTATTTGGTGATCCAACCGAAGATTTGAACTGCAGGTGTAATCTTTTGATTGAGGTAATATGATTGATTATATTTTTGTTTTAATAATAGGAATAGACTTAGGCTGGTTAGCTCACAGCATTTTTATAAATCTTCAAATTAAAAAAGCTAATAAGAAACTTAATGACATTGCAAAAGAAAATATATTGGTAATTCAGAACATTCAAGAAGTTGCAATGATTGAATTGAGAAAACGTGCAGAGATTCAAAATCAGGCAATGAGAAATTAGCAAAAGATTTCTTAAAGGACTATGAATAAAAAAGAAAACATACAAGCCGAATTAACGGAAAATCAAGATAATAGCTTTTGTTGTTTTGATGAAGCAGTTGCATTATCTACAATAAACATAAACGAAATTACTTTGGGTGACAGTTTAGAATTGTGTGAGCAAATACCCGCCAAAACCGTTGACTTGATACTGGAAGATATGCCTTGACTTTACCACTAAATAATGGTAAGTTCGTATAAAGAAAAGGTGTTAATATGGATATAGGAATAATTAAAAAATTATATGTGGTAGATAAATGGACGTTGAGAAGAATTGCCGATAAGTTTGGGACAAATCATCATAAAATTAAAAAATTGCTTATTAGCAATGGAGTGCAAATAAATAAAAAGGGTCAGAACAGAAAACCATTGAGTGATGGGCAAAAACAAAAACTTAGCGAATCAATGAAAGGACGTATAGCTTGGAATAAGGGCTTAAAAGCAAATAATGAATGGATATTAAAGAATATGGTCGCACATTGGAAATATGACATAGATATTAAAGATTTGGTTAGATATGAAGATATTGAAAAACTTAAATTTTTGAATAGAATTATTACCCGCAATAGAAAAGACTTTAATAAAGAAGGTTACCTAATTTTTTTAGATAAATTTTATAACGACAAAAAATTCAATAAACTTTATTCGCTATGGATAGTAAAAAATAAAAATAAATGGTATATGCCCTCTTTAGACCACAAAATAGCAAAAGCCAATGGAGGCGGGTTCAATCTTGATAACTTGCACTTTATTACTTGGTTTGAGAATAGGGCGAAAGCAGATATGAATTTACAAGAATGGATTAAGTTCAAAAAAGAAACAAATACAAAATCGGATTTATTTATATGATAGACAGGGAATTAAAGGTAGGGCGTTTTCTTCTTAATCAAATTTATTTAGGCGATAGCTTGGACATTATAAAAGACATTCCAGAACGCTCAATAGATTTGATATTGGAAGATATGCCCTACCACTGAAGCATATAACAGCGTGCGAATGGGATGTGAAAATTGACTTAGAGCTTTACTGGAAAACGAGACTAAGAATTTTGAAGCCCGCTGGCGTTATAGCATTGACAGCGAGACAACCATTTACAAGTATGTTAGTGATGAGCAACCGAAAGATGTTCAAGTATGAAATGAGTTGGATAAAAAATAGAGGCACTGGACATTTGAACGCAAAGATAATGCCTCTTGTTGCACACGAAAATATATTGGTGTTTTGTGAAGGGAAAACTTTCTACAACCCACAAAAATGGAAAGATAAACCTTACCAAAGATTAAAGTGTGCGAGACAAGCAACCAACAAAGGTGTTTATGGCAAAATGGATAAAACTACAAACAGCATTAACGGCGGCGAGCGTTACCCTTTATCGGTTGTAGAATTTGACAAAGTTGAAAGAACGATCCACCCTACTGAGAAGCCCGTTGGCTTATTCGAATATCTTATTCGCACGTACACGAACGAAGGAGATTTAGTATTTGACGGTTTTGGCGGATCGGGGACAACCGCCATTGCTTGCCATAAGAGTAAACGAAATTTTATAGTGATAGAGAAAGAAAAGAAATATTTTGATTTAGCAACAAGGCGGTTGAATAATGAGCGAAAACAATTTAGTTTATTTTAGAATGTGTCAATCCAATTAACAAAGGAGGAATAATGCCTTTACAAAAAGTTAGAATAGAAAGTCCCGGATATGGGCGTGGTGCGAAACTAACTGTTGATGATAAAGTAATTCCATTTACAAGGCTTATTTTTGATAGTAATATGGACGAGCCTGATGTTATAAGGATAGATTCTTATATACGAAATTTTGAATTTACTGGTGATGCACAATTAATGGTGAATTATATTCTTATTGGTTCAGACGAAGAACGTAAATTATATGAACAATTAAAAGTTAAGTATGAATCAGGTACTTGACAATAAAAATAAAATTTTGTATTTTAGTAAAGATTTTGGTAAAATGCAACTGAATGGTGATTACGAAGCCACTGATTTGTTAATTTTAGTGTTAAAAAAGTTAGATTTAGTACCAAAAACAGGCAATGGAAGAACTGAATTAATTTTTCAGGATGGGTTTTTACTTGACACCATTTCTTCCAACCGCACAAGAATTAAATTAAGAGTATAAGAAATATGAAACACAAGCTAACGCCAGCAGAAAAAAGGAAGGGTTTAGAAAAACTTGCTAAGAATGGTAAGGGGGGTTTAAAGAAGTGGGCGCAGCAACAGTTGAAGAAAAAATAATATTGTTCTTATAGAATAATCAAAAAACGCTGACAAAAGAGGCGGTTTATATATGCAGGATTATGAGATTCGTGAACTAAAATTTGAAAAAACACAGCGTAATTTTGGATATGATATTAAATGTGTTTTTCAATCTACTGATGAAGATCATAAGACCAAGCATTTTGGAATGCCAATAGCTGTTATGGGAACTTTACACGAGCTTATATTTGATTTACGCAGGGTTGCAGATATATTAGAAAAAGAAAGCAGTTCTTAAAAGGTGGGTGGTTGTACACCCGAAGAGTGAGGGCTTTTTAGCCACTCGCTAATTACTTTCAATTATATTTTTTGATGCAAATCTTGTTTTGAAAGTTAAATACAACGTTCTTAAAATATTGCGAGATGATGGCAGTGGCTGCCCACCTGGCTCATAACCAGGTATAGGTGAGTTCAATTCTCACTCTCGCTACATCGCTGATCTTAAAAGAAGGCGACATCTAAGAGAAATCTTATGTGTCGCCTTTTTTATTTTTAAAATAAAAATAAATTGGAAAAATACAGGGATCAAATAATGGCAAAGAAAATAAAACCAGCAAAATCTAAAAAAGTTATAATGAATGCTCAGCAAATGCCGATGAAGCAAATACATAAACAAATGGAAGATCATATAAAACAGCAAATGCACGGGCAAGTGCAAATGAAGGATATGAAAAATGGCTAAGAGATTAACGCATTATAAAAGTAAAGAAAGTTTTAGAAAGGCAAATGCTTATCGTCATATTCGTGGAATAAAGAGTAAAACCAGAAACGTTTATATAGCTGGGAAATTGCACAAGGTAAGTGGCGCAAATAAGAAATAGAAATTTTAGTAACTGTTCTTTTGTATCTCAACAGGTTAAAAAGAGAGACTGAATTAGCTGACATACAGCGTAATAAAATGTATCAGAAATAAAAGGAAAATACAATGGGTTCATTGAAAGAATTGCTTGCAGACTTATATACACCTGAGATAGAGGCAAAGATAGGTCAAAATCAAATTTATATCTGGAGTAAGGATAAGGCTGATACTGAGCCGATACCTAAATTCAGAGTAAATGAGATGCTTGAAACCTCAAAGAATAAAGTGACTGATCTTGAAAAACAAGTTGCGTCACTTGAGGAATCGTTAGGTGGAAGGGATAAGCAGCTTAAAGACCTGAAGAAGGCTGCTGAAGGGAACACGGATTTGCAAAAAACAATAGAGGATTTGCAAAAGACCAACAAAGAGCAGAGAGACTCTTTTGATTTAGAAAGACAAAATCTAAAAGCAAAAGAAGTTGCTATGAACAAGACTTTTGCTATAAAAGAGGGGTTGCTTAATGCTGGTGTTGTAGACCCTGAGGCACGTGATTTATTATCTAAGAAATTCGATATAAATAAAATCGAAATAGAGGATGGTAAAGTTAAGGGTTTTGAAGATATGCTTAAACCGATAAAAGAAAACAAAGCATTTGCCGGATTCTTTGGTGAAGAAGTAATTGCCGGGCAGCAGCATCATCAGGGTGCGCAGACTCCGGGAAATAAATCTTTTTACACAGAAGAAGAAGTCAGGAATATGAGTCAGGAGCAGGTCATTGAAAACATTGATGTAATTAATAAATCAATGACAAAATGGTAAAGGAAAATTAAATGGCTATTCAAAATTTTATACAGACTGTATGGGCAGCAAACCTCATTCAGTCTTTAAGGAAAATACACGTTTTCGCTTCAGTTGCTAACCTTGAATATCAGGGACAGCTTAAATCACTTGGCGATAAAGTGAAGATAATGCAGATCAGCGATATTACAGTTAATGACTATTCAAAGGATGCTGATATTACATTACAAGATTTGGACGATGCTGCATTAGAACTTGTTGCAGATCAGTCAAAATATGCTGCATTCAAAACTAATGACATAGAAGCAGTTCAGCAGAAACCCAAAATTCTTTTGGCTGCTACGGATAATATGGCATACCAGCTTAGGGATAGTGTTGATACATATATGGCTGGGCTGTATGCACAGTCAGGATTAACTTCATATTCGACTGGTACAACTGCTTGGGCAGTTACCTCTTTGAATGTTGAGGATGTTATTCTTGATATTAAAGAAAAGATGGCAAGAGTACCTATGAATGGTAGATTCTTAATATGTCCTGAATGGTTTCATACAAAATTGGTTCTTGCTGGCTTAGCAAGTAAACAAGATAACAATGCAATTTTTGTTAATGGAAACGTAGGAAGGATATTAGGCTTTGATGTTTACCTTTCAGAGAACGTTTCTGCAAGTAATACATCTACGTGGGCTGGTACAAGAATAATTGCCGGCGTTAAGGGTCAATCATTTGGATTTGCAGATGCTATATCTAAAATAGTTGCATACGAACCTGAAAAAAGATTCGAGCAGGCAGTTAAGGCGCTTTATGTCTATGGTGCAAAAATGTTAAGACCGGATATGACTTGCACAGCATATTGTGACAAGAAAGCAGAAGCATAGGAGCGTAATATGAAAAAATTATTTTTTTTCGTACTTATTATATTGTTTTGTGGTGTATTATCACAAGAGAACTTTGCACAGCAGGGTTACAGAGGTAATGCAGTCATAAAGACTTATAATAATGTATTAAAATCCCAAATATCTTCTTTGGTTCACGATTCACTTGCTACTAAGGTAACGGTAGATGATTCACTTGCAGCAGATATAGCGGATATATTAAGCGGTACTTCACAGTTTACAAAAGTGAATGCAGCTAATGGAAGTGCATCTGCACCGAGCTATACATTTGGCAGTTCAACCGGGAGTGGTATGTATCTCAATGCAAGCAATATACTTGCTTTTACCACCGCTGGTGCTGACAGGGTTTTCGTAGATGCAGGCGGAAGATTAAATGTAGGTGCTGAACAAACATCTGCTTTATTTGGTGTGAAAAACGTAACCAACCAAGCAAACCTTGCTTTATTTACAAATGTTAACGGAACTACAAGAGCAACGCTGGATAGCGCAGGAACTTTTACACCCATTAAATACGGCGCTGCTGTTTTGGGTGGTTCTGTGACAGCTTCTGATTCTTCTACTTCGGTTATCTTAAAAGATTCCGGTGGGAAGAAATGGAAGATAAAAGTAAATACACAGGGCGTGGTAAGTGCAGATTCAACAGGATTAAATTAAAAATAAGGAATTTTAAAAATGGCAGTAACAACTTTAACAGCAACAGCATTATCGGGGAACACAGCATCTGCTAATCTTCCGGTAACAGCCGGGACAGCAATTAATGCTGCCGATACTATGCGAGTTGCTTATCCGAGAGAAGGAAAACTCTTTTTTGTATTCAATAATACCACAGCAGGGTCAAAGGTATTGACTGTAACTGCGGGCGATTATATAGCTAAAGGAGTTGGCAATCTTGATATTACTATGGCTCAGAATGATGTAAAATTTTTGATTGTTGACAGTGATAGATTCAAGGATTTTAATGGATATGTCAACCTATCATTTGCATCGGGGATGACGGGCTACGTACAGGTATTTTCATTACCTTATTAATTAATAGGGGGCTTTGCCCCCAAAATTTAAGGAGATTATGCTTGTAAGATGTGAATATTGCAGGTGGCGTGGTAACAAGCGTGAATTACGGCTTCACGAGAGTGAATGTACTTATAGAAAACGTGAACTCAAAGGGAGGTTTAATCAACGCAATACACAAACACTTGAATACAGAGAGGAAATTCTAAAACAATATCCGAAGTTTCAATACCATAGAAAGAAAATCAGCAAGTTGACCGATGTTGGTTTCAGGGAAATGGTAAGGAATATCGAAATTCTTTCAAAGCAGTCCGATGAGTATGAGGCAAAACTTGACGCAGAAAAATTAGCTGCTCTTGAAGCTGACGCACAAACGGCAATAGAGGCTGAGGAGAGAGCTATTAAGGAGGAAAAGCGACAGGCAATAGATGAGGCTAAGAGACTTGCACAGGCTATAAGGGCTGAGAAAAAAAGAGAGAAAGAGATACAAGACAAGGAACTTAGGCAAAAAGAAGTTGAAGAAAAATTAACTATAAAGCCGGTTGAGATTAAACAGGACGATCCGGCAAAACAAATGAATTTTGGCTTTAGCAAGTCGGGAAGACCAAAAGGATCATAAACTACTGAATGTAAAGATATGAAAAAATATTTAATCATAATTGTTTTGATGTTTGGATTTACCTGTACTGCACAGGTAAGAGATGCTGTTAAATACACGACAGTAAATTTTAATGCAAGTGCAACAAGTGACGTTCTAAGCATTGACAGGGGTGCTTCGTTGAAAGCTATTTTAATACCACAAGGATTAACTGCGGTATTAAAATTCAAAGTAAGTAATGACGGGACTACGTTTTATGACCTTGCGGATTCTTCTCACGTTTTATCTTATGGAATTGATTCAACTAAAGCGATAGGACTTGCATTGCCGAATACGTGGTTCAAAAGCTGGAAGTACTGGAAGTTTGTAGCTGATAATGCAAAGGCGGGTACAGTAAGTGTAATTGCAGTAACGGGAAATTAGATGGCTATCATAACCCTGAGTGAGGTTAAATCTTTATTACAAATTTCTGATTCAAGCAAGGATACAATTATTAATACGCTAATCCCGATTGTTCAGAAAAGAGTAATGAGGTATTGCCGTAACTCATTTGATAATTATTTAATACGAAGTTATGATTCAAAATTTACTTTTAGTTCTGCAAAAACAATTACAGATGCTAACTCAAATTTTCTTGTAAACAACTGGGCTGCGGGTTTAGAATTTAGAATAAATGGTTCTTTATATAATGATGGAATTTATACTGTAAGCACGGTGACGGCTTCAGTGCTGACAACTAATGAAGCATTAAAGAATGAATCACCTGCTGATGATCCCGATAACAATACAATATATGTATTACTTCAGAGTATAAATTTCCCTGATGATGTAAAAATACCTACAATGATTTACATAGACTGGCTCAGCTATAATAATCATCACGTAGTTTTGAATGAAGCTACCGGTGATTGGAGCGGAAGATATAAAACAGAGCAGGAAGTTCTTTCACAATTTGACGCCTGGCGGAAATGATACAGGACTTTTACACGGCTAAGATAAGATTAAGGGCTGTGAGGACTACTGATTCAAAAGGAAATTCCAGTATAGTTTGGGGGAAAAGTATTACGAATATTACAAAGGGAACTACAACCTCTATTCAGTGTAATTCTCACGGATATTCAACTGGTAACAGTGTTTACTTTTCCGATATAGTTGGAATGACTGAACTTAACGGCACTACGCACGAAATTACAGTAGTGGATGTAAATAATTTTACAATAGCCGTTAACAGCAGTTCTTATAGCTCATATACAAGCGGTGGGCTGACGAACCTTTCATTTATGGGATTAAGACAAAGCAGGAGCGGTGTCGAAAGAGACTCGGCTGATAGAGTGACAAATTTTTATCGTGAGGTTCTTTATACAGATTGTTCGGATTTAAAAACTTACGATAGAATAAAAGATGGAAGCGACATTTTTGAGATAATAAATATATCACAAAAAAATGATGTATTAAACAGCGTTCATCATTATCAGGTAAATCTAACGGAAATAAAATGAGAAGCACGTGGAATTTACAGCCGATTAAATCTTTGGTTAAAGAACATCTTGAAGAAAGATTTGAAGCTGCGGGCAGGCTTGTTGCTGAAAAAGCTAAGGCTGATTGTCCGGTTGGGCAATATGAAGATGACGGAGTTCATAATTATTGGTCAACATTAACAGGCGCAATAATAAGAAAGCCCGGAGTGACAAAGGGTTCTATAACATATTCGACAAACAAGATGACGAGTAACGTTGATGCACCTGCGATTCAGGAGTATGCCGTTCCGAAGCCTGATAGACCAAATACAGTATGGATTGGTTCTTCTTATCCAATTATGACATTTATTGAATTAGGAACTATTAAACATTGGATAGAACCGGTAGTAGCTAAAGCATTGAAGTGGGTAAGTGGTGGAAGAAGATTTTTTTCAAAAGGTCATTGGCATCCCGGAACGCAGCCTAATCCTGTTTTAATGAGGGCATTGCTCGAAAGCAGGGTTGGTGTTGAGGAAATCTTCAGCAAGCCGATTGAGGAATTGAAATGATAGATGTGCTTAAAACAGGAATATACTCAAAGATAACCGGAAGTGCATTTAATACTTATTTAAGTGGTGGTTTATATGCGGATGAGTATCCACAAGCAGTAGTTACTTATCCAAATATGATATATCATATTCAATCGAATGCACCCACAAGAGATTCTCACGGATACTTTGAGCCTGTCGTAGTGCAGTTTAATTTATTTTCAGATGAGGATACTGTTGTTAATTCAAAGAAGGGAAATGCTTTAATGGATTTTCTTGTAGATCAATTTACGTCTGTAATGGATGATGCTTCTTTGAGCGTTAGCGGATATGGAACTTTAAAATGTTTTAGAATTTCAGCGATGCCTTTGCCGAAGGCTGATGAGGCTACGGTGTGGGGTTGGGCGATCAAATATTTAATTGAATTGGAGAAATTATGAGTGCAATTAGTGGAATTGCAGGTGAGGTATTATGGGGAAGTGCTGTAAATATAACCGGTATAACAAAAGCTGCTTCTGCAGTAATTACTGTTTCCAGCGTGTCGGGTTTTAGTATTGGTGACAGGGTAATAATTCAGGGTGTGACAGGAATGACTGAAATTAATGATAAGCACGGCACAATTACAGCCATTACTACAACACCATCTATTACAATAACCGTTGATATTGATTCTTCGGCATATACAACTTACGTGAGCGGCGGGACTGTAACACACGTAGTTGATGTAACAAAGTTTTCTTTTACGAAGAAGGGAAGCGTATCGAATGTTACGGATTCTTCTTCTTCTACGTGGGAAGATTTTATAGCATCGGGATTTATTGCAATTACAGGAACGTTTGAAGGGTTCTTAAAATCAGGTGTAAATAAACCGACATTTCATTCTGCTATAACATTTAAACTTTACGAGGATGCTACTGATTATATAAGTGGAAGCGGAATTATAACTGATGAAGGCACAACATTAGAAATAAATGGCACAAATGCAGTGCATATAACTTTTAGCTTTCAGGGAACTGGAAGCTATACAGATACTAATTAAAGGAGAAATAAATGGCTACATTTTCTGGAACTGGCGGGAAGGTTTCCTACGGCGGAGTAAACTGGGATATTGAGAAATGGAGCGTTACAAAGAAGGGGGTAGTTGCTAACGTAACAGATTCGGGTTCAAGCACGTGGGAAGATTTTATCGCAAGCGGGTTTCAAAGTTGGACGTTTACATTTGAAGGGTTTCTTAAATCAGGTGTTGCGAAACCAACCTTTCATACTTCAGTTGCTTTGGTATTTACTGTTGCTACGGGTGTTACACTTACTGGTAATGGGATAATTACCGATGAAGGGACTACGCTTGAAGTAAACGGAACAAATGCCGTTAAAGTCAGCTTTAGCGGTCAGGGAACGGGAGCGTTAACAGAAGCAAATCCGTAATGAAAATAAAAATTGATGAAGATGAGTTAATCTTATCCGAGAGAGCTGCTCAGGATGTATTTGATTTAGCGAATTATCACGAAAAACATCAAGATAATTCGCTTAATTATAACCTTGTTATTATGGCATCGGTTATTGAGCAGTCTTTATCGAAAACGGTTACAAACTCAGGATGGGAAAGGGAACTGAAGAAATGCAAATGGTATCAGTTCCGAAATAAAAAACGCCTGAAAGAACAAATCAATTTTTATAAGAAATATAATGTTAAGTGCCTTTTATCTCTGCTGAGTGTCAGCCAGTTATCGGAAATTTATTTTAAGGTACTTGAATTAGAGGGTGCTGACCTTAAAAAAAAAATAGCGGACAAAACGTCAGCAGAATTGTAGTGCGTGCGCTGATAAGTCACTTTTTTAATTACAAGCCAGATGAGGTAGAGTTGTTACCGATGTCTGAATACAGAGGACTCTTAGAACAAGCCATAAATCTCTCCAATATTACTCTCGGTGGAAAACTTGAGCTTGAAACCGAAGAAGACAAACAAAAAGCAGCAAAGAAGAAAATAGAAGAAACAAGACCGGACTTACTGTAATGGGAATATTAAATAAAATAGGTTCAATTTTTGTAGATATATCTGGTGATACCTCAAAACTGGAGGAATCCCTCGAAGATGTAAAAGCCAAATCTGAGGAAGCCGGGCAAGCCATAGAGAAAAATATGGATATGGCGAAGAAGATGTTTGATGGTGCTGCTTCAGAGGTGGAAGTACTTACAGATCAGTTGACTCAAGCACAAAACAAATTAGCAGAGATAAAAGCTACTATGGATGCTGTTGGCAAAAAGTTGGGAGATGCTAATTTTGCTTATAATGATCCACGTACAAGAGATGCGTTGGGTTATGATAAAGCTATTGCAGAAGTAGAGAGGTTAGAGGGTGAATTAAAAAAACTTAGTGTTACAGCCAACACCACACAAAAAGAGGTCTCAATTTTGGGATCAAGTATTGGTGTTGAAAAAACAAATCTTTCGGTGGAGCAACTTAAATATTATCTATCTCTTGCTAAAAAAGAAGTTATAGAATTAACTATACAACTTGATAAATTGGGTGCAATGCCAGCCACACCTCAGATTAACCAACAAATTACGATGCTTAACGAAAAGTTAGCCATTGCAAAAGCAAACGTTACTACCTTAAATGAAAGAATGATTGCGTTAAGCGGAACTTCTAAAACACAGTCCGGCGAAATAAGTAAATTAGCAAGAAACTGGCATTCACTTATTTTAAGATTAACGGGATATTATGTTGCTTTTAAGGCAATAGACTTTGTAAGAAATTCAATTCAATCTGCTGCTGCAATAGAGGGTGTAAAGAAAAGATTTGATGAATTAAATCGTGCAGATATTCTTGATAAACTAAGAACTGCTACACGTGGGTCAGTGAATGATTTAAAATTAATGCAGGTTGCGGTTCAGGCTGAAAATTTTAATATACCAATTGGATTGCTTATTAAAGGGCTTGAATTAGCTGGTAGGGTAGCAAGGCAAACAGGTATTGATGTTGATTACCTAACAGATTCTTTTGTAAAGGGTGTTGGAAGGAAGTCACCACGTATATTGGATAATCTTCAGATTTCGATGGTTGAGCTTCAGCAAACGGTTAAAAAGTTTGGTGGTGATTTTTACGCTGCTGTTGATGAAATAGTGACACGTAAACTTCAAAAGATGGGTGATGTTGCCGAAACATCTGCCGATAAATTTGCAAAACTTAAAACGAGTACAGAAAATTTACAAGTTTCTATAGGACAACAACTAACCCCTGTTTTAAGTGCTGTTTCAGATGCTTTAACAACCACAGCAAACGCTGAGAAGCAAGCGACAAGCCTTACAAATGAATTAGTTGGTGCATTAGTTGCGCTTGTAAAAATACTTATCACCGTTGGCTCGGCTGCTTTATTGATCCCGGCAACGCTTGGCAAATTGGCTGGTGGAGGTATAATAAGCACTATTGAGTCTTTTAAAGATGTGCTGAGAGGTGATATTCCATTTACATTTAGCAACTTATTGGCAGATGAATATACACGTCTTTCGGAGTATTTAAAAAAATCGGGTGCTGACTGGAAAAATTGGGGCGGTTTTGTAAAAAATGTATGGAAAAATATTGATGAAGATACGGCAAATAAAATTATTAATCTAAAAGACAGGCTGAAATCTATTGAAGATGCACAAAAGAGCATAAGAAAATCTACTGGTAAAAGCGCACCGCAACTAAAAGATGATGAGATTTATAAAAGGCTTGAACAGGAAAAAGCATCCATAAAGGAAAAATTAAAGACTCAAATTTTTAATAATGAGGATGTTGAAAAGAAAGCAATTAAAGACAGAGAATCCGCTTTTGACAAACTTTACTCTGACCTGAAGGACAAGGCAGATAGTTATTATGATTACAGGCTAAAACAAATACAGAAAGAGCGTGATGAGTATTTAAAAGCTACAAAAGATAAAGCGCTGGTTGATAAATGGTATAATGAGCAACTGATAAAATTAGAACAAGAGAAATCAGATACTCAATTCAAAGCAATCAAATACAGAATTGAATATGCTGAAGTAACAGGAAACCTGAATGATGCAGAGATAAAGTATAATATTAATCTACTTGAGCAGTTAAAAAAGAGAAATCTTTCTGAATCTACTTATATAGATATTTTAAAAGAAATACAAAGGCTAAAAAAAGAGGAGGGGAAAACTGGGCTTGGCTCTGAGATGCGTTTTGTTAAGGGCGGTACTGAAAAAACCGGTACACTGGAGGATAGAGCTGCAAGGGGTATTAAAGTAATAGATGAATTTAAAAGGCATATAGATAACCTAAATAATTCTGTTGATTTTACGGAGAACGCAGTCGGCAGTATTGCCACAGGCTTTGAAGCTGCGGGGAGAGGGTTAGCAAGTACCGCTTCAAATGCTATACAGCTTTTCGGGCAGGCTAACTCAGTATTACAGCAATTTCTTCAGACGTTGATTCAGGTTACAGTACAGATGTTAATAATGAAGGCAATAGAGAAATTTGTATTAGTACCTATTTTTGGTGCTTCTACCGGCGGGGAATTTCTCGGCACGGATAAAGGTGTGACAAAACTTGCTTCTGGCGGGTCATTTATAGTTCCACAAGGTTTTCCAAATGATTCATTTCCTTTAATGGTAGAGTCGGGTGAAAGAGTAACAGTAACGCCAGCAAGTCAGGTAGTTAATAATAATTTTAATGATAATAATATAGTTAATGCAATAAAAGCATTGAATTTAAATCTGATAAAGATGAATAACAGACCTTTGGCGGTGACAATACAGAGCGATGATCCGACATTAAAAGTAAAGCGGGATATAGGAATAAAAAATAATTTAGAATTATCTGGCTTGAAATCGAGTTTGGTAAGGACAACTGTATGAGTATTATTGTTGAATTATATAAATCTTCTGTATGGAATGATATTAGTGATTATATAACAAAAGCATCACCAGTTCCATATATAGAAAGAAACAGGGATTGGTCACCAATGTCTACTTCATTTAATTGTTCTATTTCTATTTCAGTACCTTATGTGTTGTTATTAAACGATCCCGTTAGAGTCAAATATAATAGTACGGTTATTTTTGCGGGATATATTACAAGGTCTCCAGAAAATTATGATACAAGAGAATATGAGGTTGAAGTTACAAATGATTTATATAAGCTGACTAAATATCTTGTAGAATATTCAACACTACATACGCAACTTGCCTCAAGTTCGGTTTATCCAAATTATAATGTTGACTATAATAGTATTCCGAGAGTTTATGTTTTATGGCTATTAAAATCTATGTTCACGGTAGCGGGCTTGACATTAAACACAACAGCAGTGGATGATGTTACAACCACAAACGAAATTACTCCCGGCACACCTATTAGTGTTCCATACAAGGCTTTTTATATTAGAGAAGCTGAGTTATGGTGTTTAAATCAAGGCGTGGCTGTTGATCATACAATCATTGACTCATTAAATTATGATTATGTAAAAAACAAGATAACGTTTTATGATTTATTTCTTGAAATATTATCTGCTTTTGGATTTGGCATTTATATTACAAATGTATCTAATTATAAATTAATACAGCCAACTTCAAATTATTCACCTTCGGATGATGCAAAATATTCTTATAAATCAGAACCACTAAATCCGCAATATACAGATGCTGAGGTAAACTGGAATATCTGGGGTGTAAATTATTCTGATTATACAAGCACAACACCATATACAAATCCAGCAGGAGCGCAACCAGATGGAAAGGGTAAAAATATTTTAAGTTGGTTGTCAAACCTTCAGATACTTTTTAGTAACCCGCTTGATGGTTCTACTGCTTATTCTACTCAGGGGTTAAGACCTTATGCAAGTAATTCCAATACTAACGGTGGGGTAACAATTATTAACCCTGCAAAAAATAAGTTTGCAGCGGTGTGTGTTTCATATACAGAAGAAACAATTAAAACAGATATAAATATTACGCCATTAACAGTTGTAAAAAATTATGTTAATATACAAGACCAGACTTCTGAAATAATTCAGGAAACTTACTAATGATTTTCGGGATAGGCTCTGCAAAATTTGTAGGGACAGGGACACCGGATAGCAATACGGTGGTTTTGGATTATTGTATTCTTGATCCTAAGTGGAATGATCCGAGAGTGATACAACATCAAAGCGTAATATCAGGAAAGAAGAACTGGATTACGTTAGGTGATTATGCTTCGTTTAAGGTAACGGTACAGCTTTACAGATATACTTCGCCTACACCAAACGCAAAGTTTACGACACTTATGACTTATCTGCATCAGTTGGTTTACTTTTATCCGCATAAAGATGGTGTGACTGCAGGTGATGGCTTAGGAAAACCAATACAAAATAGTTCGGCTGTAAATGTAAAATTTTTTATAAATGCAATTACACCTTATTATTTGAATAACATAGATGCAAAACAGGATTTAGTTGACATAGAATTTATTGCTGAAAATTATGTGGATATATCAAAGAGCGTACAGTGATATTTGGGACATCATATAGCAAATTTGTTTCTGGAATCACAACGGTAGAATTACCCTACTCTGTTCTTGACCCAAGCTATATGCTGCCTGATGTTTTGGTACATCAAAGCGTAATATCAGGAAAGAAGAATTTTATATCAAAAGGAGATTACTCTGAATTTAAGGTACAGATTAATTTATGGAAATATGCTAACCCAAACGCAACATTCAATCAGTTGGAAGGATATAAATTTTCGCAGGTTACATTTTATCCACATAAAGACGGAGACCCGATTAAAGATATTTATGGAAACGAAGTTCAGTTTTTAATTTCAGATATATCAGAATATTATCTAACAAACACAACACAGAAAGATATTGCATTAATTACGTTTTTGTCTGACAGATATTCACGTCTTACATCAGCTTCTTCGCTTGGTTATGGATATGGATACGGACTTGATTACGGAAATCAATTATGAAAAAATTATTTTTTGCTTTTATATTACTTACAATTTCATTATTTGCACAAACGCCACCGATAGGATACACTTCGCATATACATCTTGGGCAGTGGGCTGCAGGCGCTAATCCTGGTGCTACTGCATTAAATAATCAATGGACAATAATAGATTCGGCTGCTTATGCTATTGATACGGCAGCAGTAAGATTATGGAAGAACAATACTTTTACAGGCACAAATACATTTTCAGCAAGTACCACATTATCTGGTGGTGTTACAGGGAACACTACTTTTACTGATGATGTAACTATTGACTCTACTTTG
>QZGF01000061.1_pt1 | contig 21577 bp, 38 predicted proteins | sample 1990021 | NCBI WGS metagenome assembly QZGF01 (sample SAMN10076523, study PRJNA491371) | Subsurface metagenome, whole genome shotgun sequencing project. | isolation source: subsurface fracture fluid from borehole BE326-BH2 | place: South Africa: Beatrix Gold Mine | collected 2015-06-18 | reverse complement strand
AATACATTTAATATTTTTATCTGAGGTGTATTACTATCTAAAATAATCGAATTATTATTACTGCTTAAAGCGTTTGTTCCTATTTTCCAATTACCAATATTACCAGATAATGCACTAATAGTTCCAGATAATGTAGTATTTCCATTACTATCAATTGAAATATTTTTAGAACTCAATGTTAATACAGTATCAAATTTTATAAATTGATCAGCTCCATTTCCTATATAAGCTCTTGGATTATTTGAATTATTTTCTAATTGTATTCCACTATTTCCAAAAACAGAAGAATTAATATATAATGCTTTATTAAAACTATCAGCAGTTAATCCATTAGAAGTAGAAGATATTTTTGTTGATAAGATATCAAATCCACCTATTTTTCCAGTAACTGCCGAAACACTTCCGCAGAGATTTAAATTGCCATTTGCATCTAATTCTGAATTTAAAGATTTAAAAGTAAATTTATTACCATTCCAATTTATAAAATTATTTGCATCAGAACTTAAAGATAATACAGGAGTTAATAAAGCTCCAGATAAACCTAAAAATATTCCTTGTTTATTAAAACTATTAACAGAATTTCCTAATCCTATATATGCACTTCCACTGTTAGCAGCAATTGTAATATTTGTTGAAGTAATAGCTGATAAGTTTATTCCCCATCCCTGATCTTTAACACCGATATAACCAGCAGTTGCAGCTATATTGCCTTCTAAAAATACACTTCTTCCCCATAAACCATATGAATTTGGTAATGCTCCCCATGTTGGCGAAATTATTCCTTTTAATTGCCCAAGTCTTATTTTAATTCTATTACCAGAGACTGAATTTTCAACAAACGGATTAGATGTCGTTGAGCCAGATGTCGAAGTTAATGAATCAACAACATCAATAAATGGACTAGATTCACTTGAAGCATCTAATAAAATTAATCCAGTTCTTCCACCAGATTGTGTTCCAGTAGAACCTACTCTTACAAGAGTAGATTGTCCTGCAAATGATTGAGCTGTTCATACACCAAAAGCTCTCTGTACTGTATAAACTATTCCACTAGCAGAATTTATAGCAGTTCCCGAATCTTTAATTAACATATATTCAGAATTAACATTTAAACCACCATTATTATTACTATTATCTTGTATATCTTTTATCCAAACAATGTCAGCCGCTTGAAATACTTGTTCTTTTGCAGTAATAGAAGTTGTTGTATTATCAATTGGAAATATTAATTGAGTTGCATCAGTAATTAGCAAATATCCATTACTCGCTCTTACAATATCTTTTTGGAAAATATGAGCTCTTAAAGTTCCTCTAATTCTTAAATTATCTAATTCTAAAAATGATTGTTGCGGAATTGAAAAATTTGAATCTAATATGTACCCATTTCCAAATATTCCAGAACTATATAACGGAGTTTTTATTTGTTTTGTATCAGCAATTATGATGTCACTTTTTGCTGATATTGTTGAATTAAAATCTGCTCTATTTGAAATTAAAATTATATCATTATTGTCTTCTAAATCATAAAAATTTCTATTCCAAATGTGTGTAAATTTTGCATTTCCACTACTTAAAGTATTTGAAGATATGCTTGAAGAATTAAAAATACTTTGAGATGTTACAGTTCCTAATAAAACAATATTTCCTGATAATGTATTTGAAGCACTAATAGATTGAGATGTAATACTATTTGCTGTTATAGAATTCGATGTTAATGATATAAATTGTCCAAAATTTGTAATTTCATTAGTAAATTTAACATTTCCAGCAGATACTGTATTTCCAGATATACTTGTCGGAGAATAAATACTTTGAGCAGTTGTTGCTCCTACCGTTGTTATATTACTAGAAAGTGTTCCATCTGAAGAAATAATTACTAATTTAGGTTGAGATACATTAAATAAACCACTAGAAAAAGATTGCGCAGATAGTGTATTGGTTATTGTATTTCCAGCACTTAATGTATTACTTGATAGTGATGTATTAACAATAAGAGATTGAAGCTTACTATCTCCACTAGATAAAGTATTGCTAGATAATGACGCATTAACAATAAGAGATTGAAGTCTACTATCGCCACTTGATAATGTATTACTGCTTAAACTTGTTCTAACAACAATTTTATTTGCAGTAACATTTCCTAAATATGTAACATTAGCAGATAATACATTTGCTGCAGTAATAGAGCCTGCAGATAGAGTTACAACATTTAAATTTGATGAACTTATAGTAGCAGTAACAGTTGATGTAGTTTGTGGTTTAGAGCCTATATTTGTTTTTAAAATGATTGACATTCTTGTTATCTTTTATAATACCATATTTCTTTATTTATTTCAAATAAAGAAAATGTATCTTTGAAGAATTCATTAACTGCTTTACTAACACCTAAATGCGTATCTGTTTCTAATTCATATTCTTGATATTCCTTATCAGGCTTATAATCATTATTATAATCATGACCAGCTATTATACTATCAGTTTGTTTTAAAAATGGATAATAATTTTCAATATCTTCTTTAACAATTGAATATCTATGGTCTCCATCAACAAAAATAAAATCAAATAATATATCTTTAGGAAGTTTCTTATATGCTATTAATGAATTTTCTTTAATAATTATAATATTTTCTTTATAATCTTTTGTATTGTTTAAAAATTCATTATAAACTTTTATTGATTCTTTTGGCTTAAATTCGTGTTCGCCAGAATCTACTGTGGGATTTCCTTGAAAATAATCTATGCAATAAAGAGTTCCATTATTTTTTCTAATAATATCCAAATATTGCAATACCGAATCACCTTTCCAAACACCAATTTGAAGTGCTTTCATATTTTCTTTTGCTACTAGAGAAACTAATTTTTCTATATTTTTAATCATTATGCTATTTCTTCTTTCATTGTTATTTTCATGTTTGATAATGTTCTTGATATTTTTACTTTCTTTTTGTCTATAAAATACATTGTCGTTGATAATAAAAATTTAGTTTTTAATATTCTTTCTTTATTTGTAAAATCTTCTATATTTGATTCATCTGAAGTATTTTTTAATTGTGTAAAAATTGAATAACCATTTGACAATATAAATGTTCTTCCTCCTTGAAATTCTTGGAACATTGTTTCTAATTGTATATTTTGTTGCGTTATATAATTAGTCCAAAGAATGACTTCATAATCTATATTTGCAATAGAAGGAAAAGGAATTCTAAGTATTTCAAAGACTGGATTATCTTTAGCATTGAGATATTTAATATCAGGAGTCCCTAATTGGTAATCATTAAGATTAATACCTTCATTTTCATTATATGATTGCGAAGCAACTCTTCGATAAAATGATATTTCAGTTTCTGGAGAATTAGGATAACTTCTTTCTTTTCTATGTTCTGGATTTAATCTTCGTATAGAAATAATAGGTAATATTAATTGCCCACGTTCATCTTTAATTCCTTTATCCTTTTGTATTTGAGCCCACCGTTCTTTAGAAGCAAATAATACTGGAGTTTTTCTACCATCTATTGTTAAAGGGAAATCCTCGCTAAACCATTTGATAACTAATTTATCAAGATCTTTTAAGAGTAATGACTGTATTTGAGGATTATGTTTTTTAGTATTAATAGCCATATATTTTTATTTAATAAATATTAAATATATAACAATTTAATATCAATCATTTAAAATAAAAAAGCTGCTATTTCTAGCAGCTTCAAATACAAAATACAAATATTTTCTAATTAAATATAATAATTATAAATAATAATATGATATTATTATTTTACATAATTTGTTGTTTTGTTTTTATATAATTTATCAATTTCTTTATGTAATTTTGAAAAACGAAAAACTGTATTAAAATATTTTTTATTATTTATATTTCTACAGATATGATATGAAGCTAACGGTGAAAATGAAATTTTTGTAATATAAGTAAAATTGTTCAAATTTTCTGATGTTAAATTTATTATAACATTTTTATATCTATAAAACTTATCGTTACCTAAATCACATTCAAATATTAAATCTCCCCAAACATGAAAGATTAAAAGTTGCATTATGATTAAAAGAAATAAAATTATATATATCATCATAAATGGCATATTTAATTCTCTTTAAAATAATTTTTAAAATATTTTTCTAATTTTTATTTTTGTGTTAATATTTCTGAAAGCGTTTTATTATCTTTTCTACCCCAAGGAATTCTATGTAACCATTTCTTGTTGTTTACTTGGTCTATATTTTTAACTTCAACAATATCTTTTATTAAATCATTTTCATCAATATGATTAATTATATCTTTTTTGTTGAATAACGCTTCTTTAATAGCATTAACTGGTTTAACAGCTTCAATATAAACATCAAATTCAAATTTTATTTTATAAATCATATTTTTCTAGAATTTTATTATTGTTAATTTTTTCTTTAATTCTAAAACAAATAAATTCACTACACTGATCATCTATATATTTTACTTCATTGTGAAGAGTGCAAAAACCCTTTACACTGTACTGATTTTTTCTCTGAAGAAATTTGCAAAAATCACAAATAGGAGAACAGAATTCACTACATGTTTTCATTCTTCTATATATCTTTCGTATCGAATTATATAGATTTTATTATTATACTGATATGCTTCTAAAATATATCCCTCAGATACAATGGAAATATCTTTTCCATATATCTTAGCTTCTACTAATTCTTCTTGAGAAGCTATTTGAACATTGTTTAAATTTGAAAATACCATTAATCCCATAAATAATCAAAAATATTAATAAGTTCTTTCATTCTCTCTTTTATTTCTGTTTTAATTTTTTCTTCATCTTCATAAAATTTTTTTTGAACTTCAAGAGGAATATGATATTCAGGATTGTTTAAATTAGCATTCCATTTATCTATTTCAGTTAATATATTTATTTTTTTAATATTATATTTTTTTTCTAATTCACTATATCTTTTTATTAAATTATCATCATATTCATAATAATCTTTAAAAGCTTGAGATACTTCTTTTAATTTCTTTTCCCATAATTCATTTGTATAATTCAATGGATGTCCGGATAAATTATTTGCTAAATTGTCTAATGATTCATAAATAACTTTTGCAAGATAACTGTCTAAATTCCAAACATCATTATCTGCCCACCCCCTTCTCCCTCTTTGAAAAAAATATTTAAAAGTTCTTCTTCTCCAATAATCAAAATTACTATATATTTTATTGAAATTGTATAATAGTAAATCAAATTTATTTGTAAAATGTTCTTTAATTTTTAATTTTTTATTTATTATTTGAATACTGTTCATATTATATTTCTATAATTTTAATTAATGTTGGCTTGACATCTTTTCTTGTATACATCTCTATTACAATTCTTTCTAATTCATTAATATCAAAATTAGTTGCAATCCAACTTAATGTTCTATCACCTAATTTAAATAAAAAATTATATTTATAAGCGCGATATAAAAATTTCTTATTTATTGGCTCATAACTCTTTTCAATTGCTATTTTCATAATATATCCTTATAATGTTATTTGTGGAGGTATTAAAGAATAAATTTTACCACAAGATGGGCATTCCCACGCATCCGATGTTCCGCTCAAACATATTTCGCAAATATCTTCTTCTTGTTTATTCATTGTTTGCCTCGTTTAGTATGTCATCAAAATCATCATCATTATCTCCAAATCTATCACGTAGATATTGTTCATAATTACATGCGATATTGGGGTTTTCGTCAAAATCAAAATATGTAACCCCACACGTGCATTTTGTATGTTTAGATGGATTATCATCTTCTGCATCAATTAGCGGCATTTTCTTTTCCCTTTTCTAATTGTTTTTTTACTTCTTGTAGCGTTGGTAGAATCTCGATAACAAGATATTCTTCGCCATTACACTCATCATAATCACCATATTCATCTTCATCACAATCTGCCGTAAACCAGCCCAAGTAATATTTTCCCTCTTCTTCATAACTTTCTACCCATTTGAATTTATATACATCGTATTCATAATGTTCTTTTTCCTCATACCCATACTTGATTTTTAGTCTTGTAATGAAAACACAGGCATAGGTTGGCTTATCTTTTGTCCATTGTAAGTTTATGTTCATTGTTGTTTCTTGTTGTTCGATGCAAATCTGTCGGCTTTCTCTTATTGTTCTACCACAAGATGGGCATGTATATATATACCCCTTTCCTTGTGGAATAGAAAGATGTGTCGGAGGATTATGCTTTAAATCTTTACAAATATTTTCCTCAGGTAAATTAAAATATTCATTATTTTTATGTTTTTTATTTTTTTTAATTACATTTTTCATTTTTTAATCCTTTCTTTGAATTGATTTCTTACTGCTTCATCACATTCATGGAGAAACTTACCAAACATTGATAATCCTATAAGCATAATTAAATACACTATAACTCCGCTTATTATTTCCATAATAACCTCGATAAATTATGATTAAATATATTTTTATTAAAAATAATTTTTATATTTCTATTGTAGAATCACCTTCTATTGTCGGGTCAAATGGTCCATTTTTATCTGGATTAAAATTAGATTGACGAGAAGAAATGCATTCTAATGTAACACCCAATTTAAATTGAGGAATACCTCCAACGAATTGTGGATATTTTACTGATGTGACTTCATAATATTTTTCACCGAATTGTAGATAATCACCAATTTTAGGTCTTACTCCTAAATCTTTTTCAATTCTTTCATTTTGTAGATAAACACCTAATGAATATTGATTTTCTGTTGAAAATTGTCCAGAGACAACAATTGGTTCATTATAAAGAATTCTTCCATATAGTAAAACTGGTTGTCGATATGTTTTAGATTGGGATTCTCCGTATACATCATCAGCATTTGTTAAAGAACCTTCAACAGAATAGTAGATAATTGGTTGCATCATTACAACTTCAATGAGTTCTGCATTTATATTGTTGATAAATTTTTCTGTTCTTTTATCAAAAAAGAGAGATTCTTTAAATTCCTGTGCCATATATTAATAAATATAAATTTTAAATATATTATTTATCAACTGTACAATTACAACTCCTTATATTATCAAAACATTTTTTACATGTATCTTCTAATATAGTCAAAACTAATGCAATTTCTTCTTCTTTTAATTTAGCATTTTTTAATCTTTGTATAAATAATAAGTCTCTATTGGATTGATTGTGTAAATAAGATTCATTAAACTCTTTTATTACTTGTTTGGCGAGCGTCATAATTTATAACTCCAATTAATAAATTAAATATTATGCATTAATAGTATTTTTAAAAATTATTATAATAATTATATTTTCTTCTAAAATTTCTTTTTAATTTATATAATGTCAAAACGCCATAACCTTTATATACGAAATTTTTTCTAAAATTTCTATATTTAAATTTTGAAACATTAAAATTTTTATTGTAGATATATTTATGATGATATTTATTATTTTCAACAGTATTTTGTGTTTGAGGTAATTGTATTTTATTTAATTCTTCGATAGTAAAAATATTATGTTTCTGCAACCACATTGAGAGGAAAAATAAATCGTTCGACTCATTGTATTTTCCGAAAAATTGTAAAATATTTGCAAGATTTTGTATTAATTTATATAAAGACTTTTTTTCTTCCATTCAACATTATCGCGATTTTAATTGTCGATAAATAAGAATGAATTTTTTAAAATTATATAAATTTCCATTTTTTTGTAATTATCAATGCAGCTATTTCAGGAAAAGAATATGGTAAAATACTTTTATTTTTTAAATTTTTTATTCTAGTTATTTGCAAGCCATTTCTACCACTTTCTATAGATACTATTTTTCTTATATTTCCATTTTCGTCTTCTATTCGTTGGCCAACTTTTATTTTTGGGTATATGATAGAAAATTGTTGTTCCATATATTTTCAAATATTATTTTTATTAGTTTTATAATTAGTTTAATTATTTTGAATTTACTTTATATTATTCGTATTTTTATATAAAAAAACTTCATCTTCACACAAAACAGTGAAATCTTTTTCAAAAATATATGGCTCTGATGTTACACGCGCATATTCATTTGTTATTAAAGCTATGAATCCATATCCCAAATCAAAAAATACAAAAGCTTCGTCATTGTATTTTTTTTCAAATTTCCACATTTCAGGTTTATTTCTATTTTTCCAATTATTTAATTCTGTTTTTTCTTTTATTATTTCTGGTGATGTATCTATCAATATTTCAACATTGTGATGAGAATTTTCTTCTCTATATTTTTTAAGCTTTTCTATAGCTTTTAAAAAATTAAATTCATGATTCATATTATTCATCTTTTCCTTAATTTGTATAGATATTTTATTTATTTATAACGATATTTGAAACACCATCAATAAGAGTTTTTTCTGGCGGATAAATATTTTTTAATTTAAATCCTTTTTTTAATGTATTAATTATCGAATTGAAAGTATCAAGTGTAATTCCATAGAAAGTTATATTTCCAGGATTGTCCTTTGATATTTTGTAAGATTTACTCGATGGGTAATTAAATCCTCTAATATCTGTTTTCTTAAATTTTGTTGCTGTTAATCCGTGATTCTGAAATATTTTTTTAGCAGTAGAAATATTTAAATTTTTCTTTTCTCTATTTCTTCTGTATTTTTCTAAATCAGAGAATGCTCTATTCACCATTTGTTTAATAAATTGAGGAGTGTTTGGCTTAAATCTATTTGCTTCAATATATTTATCTCTCAAATCAGCTAATTTTAGCCAAAGTCTTGCTTCTTCGGGGTCTGTAAAATACTTTTTAACACATTCTTCATTTGAATTTTCAACAATCATATTTTCAATCTCATTTTTAATCAATTGTTCAAATTCTTTATTGTTAATTTCAAATTAATATAATTCTTTTTGTTTTAAAAGTAAATATTTTTTAAAAAAATATCTATTTTTAAATCTATTCATTAGATGATTTATAGGAGTGTTTTTATTTTAACTAATAGGAAATACTAGCTTTTTATAAAAATATCCTATAAGTTAAATTTGAAACAAATTCAATTTAAAAAGTGCTTAAATTTGATTAAAAATGACAGTTTTTAGAAATGCTTATTTTTCTTTAAGTAAGAATTAAATGATTTACAATATTTTTAAAAACTAAATCTCTAAATTTATCAAAACTTATTTCTTTAATTCCACCAAAGTATTTTGGAGAAGTATACTGTTTAAGATATAAAGATTTTGCCTGTTTAGCAGAATCAAAGCCTAACATGTATTTTTTTTCATCATACTCTCCAGTATCAGGTTTTAATTGAGCAATGATAAAAACTTTTTCAGACATATTATTTGGTCCGATGTAAACATCTATCATTTCATTCGTATTATCAGAAGTAAGCGCTATACGACCATAATCTGCATTCATAAAAATTTTCCATTTTTTTCCATTCTCGTCTATTCCTTCTCTATAACTACCCTTTTTATTTTCTATTTCTATAGGAATACCGCGAAAATGTATATACGCTTCTAAGGGATATTCTGTTTCTTTCTTTTTTTCTTGTTCTAACAATTGTACTAAAGATTTCATTTTAATACTATCTTATTATGTTTAACCATATATGTAAATTCTAAAAATTTAAAAATTCTTTTTTGACCATTTTTCATATTAATACATTCAATACCAACATTAGTAATATTTACAATTTTATAATCGTGATTTTCAAATTTAAAATTTTGGCCTACTTTATAACTAATCATTATTTTTAGATTAAATCTTTTTTAATTTAAAAATATCCCTCTACTTTCATTTAATTCTTTTTGATATTTTTTAATTTCTCTTATAATTTCTTTCATCTCTGCTTCAGTTTGCGAATTTGGGTCTAATATCCAAAATTTTCTATTTGGATAATATTTTTCTAAATATTCTTTAAGTATTTTTGTTGTTTCTAAATCCATCTTTTATAAGTTTTATACCTTTCATCATTAATGAATAAGAAACAAAAGAACCTATTAAGATTAAAAGTACTTTCATTTTATTTTTTTAATTTTAATATTTGTGAATTATTTTTTATAAACAAAATAATAAATATTAGAATAAAATATATTTTATATTTTTATTTCCAATTAAGTTTAATACCAAGATTATGTAATTCTCTTGCCTGAGCTTTTGTAATTTTACGTCCTTGTCGCTTAATTTTTTTTACAATATCTAATATCTTTTTTTTATTTTCGTAATTTGATTTTGCTTGTCTTTCAACTTCAAAAATATATGGTAAATCAAATTTATATTTTTGTGTATCTGGGTCTTCTTTTTTAATACCAATAGGTTTATTTCGTATTTCTTCTCTATATTTCTCTGTATCAGATTTTTTAGGTTCTTCTATTTTTTGTAATTTTTCTAATTCTTTTTTTACATTAAAATAAGGCTTTGCAATATTTCCTCCAAAAGGAGATTTGACAATAGAATACTCTCGTCCTTTTTTATCTGTTATTATATCACCTTCTTTCGCTTGTTGTATTTTTTTGTTCCAATTATAAGTATCTATGTCAAATCTTTGTGCTTGTTTTCTTTTTCCTTCTGGAGTTTCTGCATGAGAAATAGGAGAATCATCATCTAAATTTTTAGAAAAACGAATATCTGAAGGATCATTAACATTTCTAAATATCATATCATCTTCTTTTTTATATTTATTTCCATTTTTTAAAACAACATATTCGCCAACTTTTACATTATTAGTTTTTAAACCTGGGTTAAAAGCAGTATTTATTTTATTTAAAACTTTATGCGTAGATTTAGGTCCAGTTGCTTGTATCACTGTTCCTTTTTGCGGAACACCTGTAATTGTCGCTGTATTTTTAGGGCTAACTAATTTTCCATTTTTATCTGTAATAGCAACTATTTTTCCAGTCTCATCTGCATATTTACCCCATCCAACATGATGCCAGCCTTTAGATTTTGCATATTCGCTATTAGCAGATTCAAAAATTTTTGTCAAAGATAGTTCTTCTAATTTATTTTTTTTAAGAATTTTATAATAATTTGGATTTTCGCTTAAATGGTCAGCGGCTATTTGTCTTGCTATTTTTTTATCTTTTGTATGTTCAAATTCTTCTTTAGTTCCCATATCTAATTGCTTTTGATTAAATTGAGAATAATTATAGTGTTTGTTTTTTATAGAAAAATTTTTTTGTTCTGTTAAATTAACTTTGTTTAAATATGGTTTTACACTTCTAGAATTTTTCAATACAGCATAAAAAAATAATTCTAAATAATGCCCAATTTCTTTTACATCATTTGAAGCAAAATTTTTATCTTTTAACCATAATTCTGCAGCTTTATTTAATTTTTGTAAATCTTCATTATTAGAAAACTTATTTTTAATTTGTTTCATCAATTCAATAGACTCAACGAGTGTTGATAGTTTTTGAAATTTCTTTTTTAATATTTTATTAAATTCATTTTTTATTAAAATATTATATTTTTCAACAATATCTTTTTTATTTTCATTTAACTCTTGTTTGAATACTTTTAATAGTTTCTCTGCTATAATATGAGATAATTCATAAAAATCTTTGTGTGAATGAAGTTCTGGGTCTTCATTAATTCTTCTCAACCATTCTTTTCTTTCTTCAATATTTAAATTATTCCAGAAATTTACGATATCTATTCTGGCATCTCGTTGTGATTCTAAATATAACTGTAATATCGATAATTTCATTAATTTTTATTTATATTTCTAATTTTTAGAATATTCTAAGTTGTTTTTATTAAAAAATAAAATCGTGTATAATACAAACAAACATAATAATTTTAGAAAATAACAAAAATACTTACTATTAAAATAAATAATCGCAATAAATGAAAATAAGTCACTGATTTATTTGTATTGAATCCTACAATAATATCTTTTTGCGAAAATGGATTTGGAATAATTAACCATAACGGTAAAGGAACTATCCAATTTTTATGTTCTATTTTAGAATAAAACAAATCCCAAAATACACTCATACTAAATCCCACAAGAATATTATAAAAAATAAATTGACTCAATGATTCGGCTATAATATTTCTATTATATCCAATATACATAAATAATAGTGGACATATTACAGTATAACCACCTAACCAAAAAATATCTGTATATTTTTTTATCCATAAAGGATCATCTTCTTTTTTGCCCCACATTCTGGCATCTATTAAAGAACCTAATGATAAAACTATAAACCAAACTATATACAATGAAATTTTTTCTATCATGATATTTTAAAATTTATTTTCTTTATATTCCATGCAATCTACATGAACTGCGCCATTAACAGGTTCTTTTAAAAATCCTACCACATGATTTATAGCATATCCACTTTTTATAAATGTATCTAAAACTTTTGCTATATCGTCTAATGATATAGAAATCTCTAATTCTTTATTATATCCACTAATATCAAAGTCGGTACCTAACTGATGACCCGAAATCTGAATAATTGTTCCAGCTTTTCTAAATGTTCCATCACTTTTTCTATAATCAAATTTGCATGCAGCTATTACTGGTGGATTTACCATTTAGCCAATAGTTAACAATCTTGACCAAGCGTAAATCCAAGTTTCTTTTTCTTTTAATTTAGCTGCTCTAATGAGAGGAAATTCTAAATCAACTTTATGTTTTAAAGATTTATTAACTATAATTTTGAGCTGTTCTTCTGCTGTTCTTAAACCAGAAGACACTTCTGCTTTTAAATTTGCTTGTTGAAAATATCCATCTAATAATGCAATTGAAGAATCTATAGTATCTGTTAAATTTACAAGTTTTCTTACTTTAAGAAATTTATTATTTTTTGATTTCCACATTATTAAATTATTTTTTAACTATATTTTTTGAAATATTTACAATCATTTTTATCTTCACTAAATCTCAACCACTTATCTAAATTCTGTTTTCCGTGAGCTTCGATAACTTTATTTTTTAATTCACAAAATTTTCCAAAAGGCGATATACCAAAAAAATGACAATTACCACATGAATGCTCTTCTTCATGAAATGTTTCTACTAATAATTGAGTGATTGTTTTCATTTATTTTTCATTTAAATAATTTTTTAAAATTTGCCAACCTTTTTTAGTAACTCTATCAGAATTTGAATTTATTAAATTATTTAATAAAATAAAAGCATCATAAATTTTATTTTTATCAAAATTTTCTAATTCTGGGTTTTCTTTTTTAAATACATTATAGATTATTTGCGCTAAATCTTTATTTTTTTTATTTGCAAAATCAATGATATCTTCATATCCCATATTTGATTTTATACTTTGTTCTAATAATTGAGTTAATGTTTTCATTTTAAAAATATTTTATCTAATAAATTTTTTTGTTCTTTAAAAACTTTGTATATATCTTCTTTCTTATTTAAAAGAATTCTTATAACATAATATCCAGATTTTAAAGCATTTTTATCTTTATAATAATCAATTTTTTTCTGATTTAGTTTATCATGCCAGTAACTACCATCTAACTCTAATAAATAATTTTTATAACATCCATCATAGTATCTTCCGTATAACTTCTTTTGTCTATCAATAGTAACATTGTATTGTTGTTCTAATAAATCAAGAAATAATTTTTCAGATTGGGAGATTTTAGTTTTATAAAATCTCTTTCTTTTTCTTCTATCGAACATTATTTATTTTTAAATAATCTATCCTTTTTATCAATAAGATTAACTTTGACTATTTTATTGTTTTCATCTTTGACAAAATTAAAAGTTTCTTTATTAGCACCAGAAAGTTTAATTGCCGCATCTGGATTTATAGCTAACACTTTTCTATTAATATCTTTACCATTAGAAATAAAATTTACAACATAAAATTGTTCATTTTCTGTCTGTGTATTTATATTCTCTTTCAATATCGCTTGTTTAGGAATATATATATCTTTTTTAAAATCACTCTTATAAGGCCTTATCAATACATCTATACCATTATCTTCTATAACTTCTATTTTATGATTCTTTCCTTTTTCTACTATTTGTTTTAATAATTTCATATATTTAGGAATGTCGCCAAAATATTGTCTAGCCACTTGAAAATTGACAGAAGCTACAGTTCCCGGAGAAATAGCTTCATTTAAAGTATATCTCTTCTTATCTTTATTTTCAATTAACTTAGCTGTTTTTTGTTTTAACCAAAATTTTATTTGAAACATATCAAAATCTTTTCTATCATTCTTATCGGAGTGATTTACTAAAGATACTTTACCATTTGGAGAAATATCTATAACATCATAATCTTTATTTGAAGTATTAAAATGCAAAGTATTTCCAACTTGAGGTTCTTTAATTATTTGTTTAGATTCATTTAATATTTTTCTAATTTCGTTTTTAATATATTTTACTAAATTTTCTTTTGTTATTTTTTTCATAATTTTATTCTCTTTAATGTTTTCTAAATCTTTCACTATATCTTTATTCTTCCAATCATTTACAAAAATAGTATCTCCAGATATGAAATAAGAATCTTCTATTGGATTATTAGAAGTAGTTCTTGTTAATCCATTTTTTTCTGCTATTTCAATAGCTTTTTTAATATCTTTAACTTTAATTCCAATCCAACCTTCTTGTAATGATTTTTTCTTCATATTTAGTTTTTACCTCATTGTATCAATATATTCTATATAACTTTTACTAACTAATAAAAGATTCTCACAAATATAAATAACAGCATGAACTTTTTCTACTGGAATATTTTGAAAAATAACTTCTTTAAAATAAAAATAATGAAACAATTCATGAAAGAAAGTATTATCACCTTCTTCAAAAATAATTATTGTATTAGGAGCAAAAAATAATGCATCTAAATCTTCACCATATTCTATAAATTCTGGATTTAATTTTATAATAATATCTCTTTGTTCTTTAGATACAAAGCAAATAAGAATATATGTAGAGTCTATTTTTATATTATATTCTTCACAAAATATTTCATATAATTTTTTATAATGATTTACGTCTCTATGTGCAGAATTATCATAACTTAATAATGTTATTCCTTGTTCTCTAACTAAACTTTTTGGATAAATATTTTGAGTATAAGATAATAAAGATATAAATAATATTAATGTAAATATTTTTTTAATCATAAAAGATAATGTTTTTTAAAACATATAAATAAAAGTTGGAGTTTGACTCCATTGTGCTTGTGCATCTTCCATAATTTTCTTTTGTGTCTCCATTAATTTTTCATTTGTTAATTCTTCTAAATCTTTTCTTAATTGTTCTTCTAATTGTTTTTGTAATTCTAATCCTTCTCTTACCAAATCATCACCGTCTAAAGAAACATCTCCGTTTGGAATTGGAATAGTTTTAAATTTTCTGCGAATATATCCTTCAGTTGTTTTGCAAGTAGCAAACGTATATTGTCTGATCCATTGTTTTCCAATAGCATTAATTTTATCATAAGCAATGTCTTGAAAAGGTGCATTGGATAAATTACTTATACCAGTAATGCTTTGATCAGCTGATAAACTACCATATGGTGCAAAAGGATTGCTCCCTCCAAATCCAATATCTAAATAAAGTTTTATTCCTAATTTTGGTGTTGGAAATATTCTTAATCTATTTCCTATTCTCTCATATGAATAATTACTCCTTCTAACTCTATCGTTCAAATTCAGCATTTGAGCTCTTAAAATATCATTCCATAATGGAAGAACATAAAAGATAGTTTCAGTATTAAAAGACTCAAATGAAAATTCTTGACTCAATAAGTTAATTGAAGAATATGGGTCATAGAATCTATACAATGTAGTAGGACTAAAGTGATAGATTTCTTTTATTAGAATTTGGTCAGAATGTAATTGTCCGCTTATACTATTCATGTAAGTTTTTAAAGAACCACTTGTAGCAACATCAACAATATCATCGGGGATAATATAATCTTGCACACCTCCAGTTAAAGTAATATAGCATTTTCTAACATTAACATTTCCTCCAAACGCTGGATTTGCTTCTCCCGCTATTCCTTCAGTAATTCTTTTTAACATAGAAAAATTATTCATTGGTAATTTATTTGTCAAATCATTTAAAGAAAAATCTTTTTTAAGACCCAACATATTGCTCATCCAATTTCTAATTTGATATGTATTGATGATGGAAGAGTATTTTATAGTAGCATCTTCAAATGCTATAAAGATAGATTCATTGCTAAGATTTGCAGGAATTATAGGTTCTCCCATTAATCTTCTAACATAATTAACAATTGCTAAACTTTCTCCAGATAAATTTAAATTAGAAGAACCACTATAAGGACTTGCTGTTGGTCCACTTATAAAAGTCTGAAAATTTTGATTAGCAGAAATTGGGTCTGATAAATTTCCTGAATATAGACGAGTAAATGCCATTTAAATTTTATAAAGAATTTTTATCTAATAAATATAATAACTCTTTTCCTTCTTGATATTTTTTTGCAGCTGCAATTCTTTCATCTTTTGGAATACTAAGGTCATTTTTTAAAAATCCTAAAAGAGATATTGTTGATAATAAAAAGTTTCTCAATTTTTCGTTGTTTTGAGATTCTTCAAGTAATTTAATTATTGATAATTTTCTATTTTCGTTTTTTTGTTTATTTTTTGGCACAAATTTATTGATGCATATGGATAATAATTTAATTTCTTTACCAGTATCTGTGATTATTGTCGGTTGATTTAAATTATCTTTTGGAAAACTTTTTACTATATTTTTTTGTTTTTAAATTTTCCAGAAAATACAATATCTCATGGTTTAATATCAATTTCCATATCTAACAACTCCTTTTATAAATTTTATTTTCTTTTTATTTATCATTCTACAATTTATTGATTAATATTTTTTATTTTAATAAATATAAAATAAAAATATAATAAATTATTATTTGAAAAAATAAAAAAGGCTGAATAATCAGCCTTTGAATAAATAGAGATATAAATGTATATAATCTATACTAATTCTACTTCTTTATACCAATTATAAACTATTTCGCTTCTTTGGATATAAACTTTTTTATTCTTAAAAAATTATTTTAAAATGATAACCTTCTTCATATTTAAATTCTGCTTCTTTTATTGAAAAATTAAGTACAATTAATATATTTATTAAATAATAATAAAAGTTTCAACGTTCAAAAAAACGTAATATAAAAATTAGGAGATCTTTAAAAAATATTATGTCAAAACAGAATTTAATTAAAGAATCAATAGCAGATGCAAAAGCTATTACTGAAGCTGCACAAAAAAGAGCTTCTGATATGTTTATTCAAGAATTTTCTGGTCCACTGAAAAATCTTTTATCTGATGTTATTAATGAAAATGTATCGACTGGTTCAGATCAGCCTCTTGGATATAATCCAGAAGAAGATAAGGACGCTATTGTTGGCGGGAAAGATATTAATGATGGAACGGGAGATGGTCCAGAAAATCTTCAAGAAAATGACAGTGATGTTTCAGATGATGAAAATGAAGAAGAAGTTGTTGAAGAAAATGATGAACTTGATGTAGAAGTTGAAGATGATGAAAATGAAGAAGTTCCAGTAGAAGAGAATGAAATAGATTTTTCAGATGATGAAAAAATAGAAGATGAAGATGAAATTTACGAAGAAGACAATGATTTAGATGTAGAAGACGATGAAGATAGTTTTGAGGATGATGAAGTAATAGAAGTTGTTGATGTAGAAAATGATGTAGAAGATGATGATGAAAAACTTAATGAAACAAAAAAATTAAAAGCTACTATTGCTAAACTTCAGAAAGAAAATAAAATATATATAAGAGACATTAAAAAGTTACGAGAAGGTTTTGATAAATTAAATTTATTTAATGCAAAATTAGCTTATGCTTTTAGATTAATGCGAAAACCAGGCGTTACAAAAGAAGAGAAGAGATATATTGCAGAATCTTTTGATAAAGTAAAAACAATTAGAGAAGCTAAACTTGTTTATGATACTATTTTAAAAACAATTAATCAACCTAAAAAAGTTGATAAAAATCCTTTGAAAAATAAAAATATCAAATCAGTAATTTCTGAAAGTACTCAAAATACGCAAAATTCTCGTTTACTTGAATTAGCAGGTTTTAAAGAAGAAAATTAAATATAGTTTTACACTAAAAAATAAAAATAATTTTTACGGGAGATAATTAAAATAATATGAATTTAGAATTTATTCAACAAATGTCGGGTGGAAAGAATCTTCCAGATCAGTCTAAAGTTGCAAAAGCAATTGTTGAAAAATGGGATAAGATTGGTCTGTTGAAGAAATTAAAGGGGCAGAAAAAGACTAATATGGCTCTTTTATTTGAAACTGAAGCCAAAGAATTGAGACAATTAAACGAACAATCGAGTGTTGCCGATATCGCTGGTTTTAATAAGATTGCATTTCCTCTTGTTCGTAGAGTATTTGCTCAATTAATAGCTAATGAAATTGTTTCAGTACAACCAATGAGTTTGCCATCAGGTCTTTTATTCTATCTTGATTTCCAATATGATAGAAATAGAGCAGGTTTTACAACTGGCGGTTCAGTTTATGGAAGTAGAGGTTCAGTAATTAATCAACAATTAGAAGGTGTCGGTCCTCAACAGGCTAGTGGAGGTTTCTTTGAATTAAATTCTGGATATTCCTCGGCATTATTCCAATTGAGTTCTGAATCAGCAGTTAATTCTGGTGTTACAGCAACTTCTGGAAGATTAAACGCTGCAGTTACAGGATATAACTTTACATTAATAACTCCAGGCGCAACTGATTTAGCTCAATTACATAATATTCGCGCTGCTTCATCTGGTGAATTAGTGAAGAGAGAAGGAACATTTAGAGGATTAAGCAGAATAGAATCGTTAACAGCTGATAGTTATTATGGAACAATTGACCCAACAATGACACATATGGTTGATGCTAATACTGTAAGAGTGTATTCGACAAACGGAAATTGGGGTAAACCTCTTGGAGCAGGTGCTCTATCTGGTATTGAACAAGTAGTTATTTATGGTCCTGCAAGAAGTGATTTACAAGATAATCCAAAAACAACATCGCTTGGAGATTTTGAAGCAATTACAGGCATTCCTGAAGTTAATATATCTATTAGCTCAGTCCCTGTTATGGCAGATGCAAGAAAATTAAAAACAAAATGGACTCCAGAACTTGCGCAAGATATCAATGCTTATCATGCTCTTGATGCAGAAGTCGAATTAACAACAATTCTTTCTGAGTTAATAGCTCTTGAAATTGATAGAGAAATTCTTGGTGCTTTATTGCATGGAGCAACAGTAAAAGCTGCATGGTCTAGAAAATTAGGAAGATATGTTTCATTATCAGCAGATGGAATTACAGTAACTGTTAATAACTATACTTCGGCATCGCAGACTAATCAAGCTTTTTATGGAACACAGCAAGATTGGTATCAGACATTGGGAGAAGTTGTTACACAAGTTTCAAATGAAATACATAAACGTTCATTACGTCACGGTGCTAACTTCTTAGTTACATCACCAGAAGTTTCTACAATTTTAGAATCTATCAATGGTTGGAAACCTAATCTCGGAAATGGTCCAGAAGATGTTGAATACTCGATGGGATTAGAAAAAGCTGGAACTTTGTCAAATAGATATACAGTATATAAAGATCCTTATTTTCCAGTCGATAGAATTCTGTTAGGTTATAAAGGTGGAAGCTTCTTAGATTCAGGATTTGTTTACGCTCCATATGTTCCATTGTTAGTTACACCGACAATATTTGGAGTTGAAGATTTTGTACCACGTAAAGCGGTTATGACAAGATATGCAAAACAAATGATTAGACCTGAATTTTACGGAACTATTACAGTTCTCGATATTGATTGGATTGGAATGATTAATACTTAATAGATATTGATGTTTTAATATATTTGTTTACAATAAGTTAAAAGTTTTTATATTAAATAAGTAGCTCTTGATTAAATTCTTGAGCTACTTATTTTTTTTATTTAAAATAATAATAAATGAAAAGACCTGAATTCTATGGATAAAAAATCTTATGAATTAAAAAAAGATAATATTTATGTACCTAATTTTGTTTGCCCCCTTTGTAAACAAAAGAAAGAAAACTTTAAGGGATTATCCTATCATTTTACAACAATACATAAATTAGATTTGAAACAATGGATTATAAAAAACTTTAATATACAAGCACCGAGATGTATTGAATGTAATAATGAAATATCTTTAAATAAAAAAAGAACTTTACAATTTATATTAACAGCTCCAGAATTGTTGAGATTTTGCAAATCAGAATGCCAAATGAAAAATGAAGAAAGTAAAAAATCTTTTTCAGAAGCCGGAATCAAGGGAGGAAAAGCAACACTTGGAAGAAAAATGTCTGAAGAGCAAAGAGTTAATCATTCAAAAGCAATAAAACAATCTTATATAGATAATCCAAAATTAAGAAATATGAGATCTGAGTTTATGTCCAATAGAGAAGTATCTCTTGAAACTAAAATTAAAATTAGTAAAGCAAATACTGGTAAAAAAAGAACAGAACAACAAAATTATGAAAATTCTAAGAGAATATCTGAGATGTGGATAAATAATGAATTTAAATTTAAATCAATAAATTATTTATCTATAAAAAATAAAAAAATAATTCATACTAAATCAACTTGGGAATTAAAATTAGCAATGATATTAGATATTGATGATAATGTTTTATATTATGAACATGAAAAAATAATTATTCCTTATACAGTTGATAATAAAACAAAACACTATATTCCCGATTTTATAATTTATTATAATAATAATACTTCTAAAATGATAGAAGTTGGAGTTAAATCATTAAAAGATAATACTCCATTAAAAAAAATAGTTGGAGAAAAATATTGTAAAGATAATAATATAAATTCATATGAAATATGGGACGATGAAGATATTTCCGAATATTTAAAAACAGCAAATATAGATTATAATAATTATTTTATTCAATTAAATTCCATTTTAGAAGGCGAAATATTATCTCAAATTATTTGTGAAAAACAACCATTTGATAGAATCAAAATTATAAATAATGAGAATTATATTCAAGGAAGTATAACATTTCCCGATATTAATAAAAATGAACTTTATAATTCTAATTTTAAATCTCATTACAAAAATCTATTATTAGAATTTTTTCCCCAATATTATGATTGTAGATGGAATAAAGCTAGATTTTCTGCAAATGACTGTCTTAAAAACAAAATACCATTGAGACATATCTTAGGGAAACTCGGAGAAAAAAAAGAAGAATTTAATTGGAAGAATTTTTTATCGCAATTGCATAGTGAAAAATATGATATATCCTGGTTTAGACCTTCTATAGCAAAATGGGTATATAAAAAATATTTAAATAATATAGAAAACCCGAAAGTATTAGACCCATGTGGAGGATTTGGAAGTAGATTATTAGCTTTTTATGATACATTTGCAGATAAAGGTTTATATTGGTACAATGATGCTTGGAGTAATAATTGTAATTCTGTTAAAGAATTTAGTAATTCATTTAATATAAAAAATATTAAAATATCTAATAAATATTTTGAGGAATTTGAAACTGAAGAAAAATTTGATCTTATTTTTA
>QZGF01000042.1_pt1 | contig 21630 bp, 9 predicted proteins | sample 1990021 | NCBI WGS metagenome assembly QZGF01 (sample SAMN10076523, study PRJNA491371) | Subsurface metagenome, whole genome shotgun sequencing project. | isolation source: subsurface fracture fluid from borehole BE326-BH2 | place: South Africa: Beatrix Gold Mine | collected 2015-06-18 | reverse complement strand
CATATTGTTGAGATTCCTTCTGGTGGTTGCTACCTAGCCAAGAGGCCAGGGGATCCAATTGGTACCGCTGGGCATGTCTTGACTGAGCAAGGAGCTTTTGAGATTAATGCCTATAGAGCTAAAATTGCTGGTAATCCATATAAGCCAACTGTTGGACAAAAACTTTTTTCTGCGGCAATTAGGTTTGGAATTTCTGGTGGCTTGTCTGAGGATGAGTTGCGAGAACTACTAGTGGGCCGCGAAAAAGAAGTCTTTTTAAGAGGTGTTGAAAGGTAACGCTTGCTTATATCAGCGGGAAGGTGTAAAATTAATTTAGTAAAAAGAAAGGTGGAAATGAAAGGTGACCAAAAAGATCTCTTCTAAAGCTATCTCTTCGAGATCATCTCTGATGGATGATCTACTGTCAAAATATTCGGGAAATTTCAAGACATTCAAGAAAGGTGACAAGGTTGAGGGGACAATTGTTGAAATTGCTGATGATAGGGTTATTGTTGATATTGGCGGAAAGTCTGAGGGATTAGTTGCTGGTAAAGCCTTCAAAGAGGCACAGGATTATATAAGCACACTTAAGGTTGGAGATAGGGTGGAAGCATCTGTAATTGTCCCCGAGACACGGGATGGTTTTACGATATTATCCTTCAGGAAAGCGAAGTTTGATATCCTTTGGAATACTCTGATTAAGTCAAGAGACAGTGGAGTACCCTTGACTGTCGAAGGAAGGGCTGTAACCGGTTCGGGGTTGATGGTTGAGGTCAATGGGCTTTCTGGTTTTATTCCTAACTCCCAGCTTGGAAAGGATGCCCTTGAAGATACTCAAAGCCTTGTTGGCAAGAAGTTTCAAGCAGTTGTAATTGACGTTGATCGTGAGGCAAATAAGGTAATTCTTTCAGAGAAAGAAGTTTCAGAGAAGGAGGAACTTGAATTGGCAAGACGGGCTATTGAGGAAATCAATGAAGGGGAAATTTTTCAAGGAGAAGTTACAAGTATTTATGATTTTGGATGTTTTGTTAGGATAGAGAAAACCACAAGGGAAGGTGAAGTTGTGCCTCTTGAGGGGTTGGTACATGTCTCTGAGTTATCGTGGGATAAGGTAAGGCGAAGTAATGAAGTGGTGAGTGTGGGGGACAAGGTCAATGTCAAGGTTATTGCAAAGGCAAGAGGAAAGCTGGCATTTTCAATAAAGCAAACTATCGAGGATCCATGGGAGAGAATTGAGGAGAAGTATCACAAGGATCAAAAGGTTGAGGGAGAAGTCATGAGGCAAAATGACTTTGGAGTGTTTGTTGTTCTTGAGCCTGGAGTTGAGGGGCTAGTCCATATTACAAAGATTCCGCCTTCAGCAAGGTATGAAAGGGGACAAAAGGTTGATGTATATATCGAGGAAGTTGATAAGGAAAATAAAAGGATCTCGCTTGGTCTTGTACTTACCTCAAAACCTGTAGGATATAAGTAAATCTATCCTTGATTAACTTTCAACAAGGCACTTATAATGGTTGAGAGTTGTGGGTAATTATCTGATCAATAGTCAAGGAATCTCAGGAAGTAGATTAATGCGTTTTTCAGGAGCTATTTCTCTCCTGTTAATATCTCTGACAGGTCTTAGAGTAGGATTGGTTCTTGTACAGAAGGGCCAAGACTTAAGTGCTCAAGCACAGACAGTATCTCAACCGTTGGGGGAATATTGGGGTAGTAGAATCTATTCGTATAATTTTGCTTTCAAAACTACTCCTGTTCTTTCTGTCCCTCCTTTAAATCGTCCGTTGGGAGTCTATGACCCTAGATTTAATAAGACTTTTATTGTCTATGCTGGCGGAGTGCAAAACACCCAAATTAATATAGGAGGTACCAGTCAAACCGTACAAATATCCCAAACCAGCCCATATATTGTGGCATATGATCACAAAAAGCATGTTTGGGAGCCGTCGGAGATTAGACTTCCCGGCAAGGAGTCAGAAAATCCTGGGGTGGAAATATATGATAACGTAAATGGATCTCACGATTCCCATAATTCACCACAAGTGCTTCTTGACAAGCAGGGTTATGTCCATGTTTTTTGGGTTGAACATAACGCAACCACATTGGGTATACTTCACGCAGTATCAAGGCAGATAGGTAGTGTCACATCGGGATGGAATATTTCAAGGATAAATAATCCTGATACCTCAAGAGCGGGTTATTTAACTGCGTTCAAATCAAAATCGGGTGCGATGTACGTTTTTTTTAGAGCAGTACTCAGAAATCCTGATGGCAGCTTCCACGATGTTGGTAGCTACGAGCCACAGTGGTACATCAAATCTACTGATGATGGACGAACGTGGAGAAAACAGATGTTGATAGACCCGATAGAATCCGATGATTGGTGGAACGCAATTTATGTACAAGCGTATGAATATGTTGAATTTCCAAGGGAGGGAGTGCATATAGCTTTTGCCAACAGCTATAACCACGCAACACAATTTAATAAGCACTATTATTTCTTTTTTAACATGGAAAATGACCATGCTTATGCTCCTGACGGAACGGACTTTGGGGTCACGATTGATCAGTATGAATACGAAAGCCACAACTCTTTCATTTATGACCTAAATTTTGGTGCGGGAGGGGTGAGTATCTACGACAGGTATGCTATAACACAAGATAATAGCGGTAGACCTATCATATTTTATGATTATTGTGATGGGATGTGCGTTCCGTTCAGTCCCTATACAGTCCAGCTTGTTTGGAATGGTTCTAGCTGGGACCGCCAAAAATTTTTGAATCGGAACTATCGGTCTCTACCACTTTCTTTGGAAGTTTTGTACAGGAATCAATCTGACATTGACCTGATTTATATGGTGGGGGATACTCCGCGGTTTGTTGATGATGTGTACTATTTTAATTTCGATGGAAGAAACTGGAATATTAAGCAAAAAATAATTGAGGATGATGTTGGCCATGAAGAAAGGTGGCCACAGCTAGTTAGTTATGTATCTGATTTCAACCCTGAGATTATTGCGGTATATCATAAATTTGATCCGACTAAGGAGATGGTTGGATCTACGTGGCCCGGCTATAGTTTGATAGGTCACCCCAGACCCAACGGTGTTGAAGGTGTGATTGGGATTAATAACTTCAACACCCCTTCAAGGTGTAGCTCTTTTTACTACTCGAGGGCAATCTCGGGTAAACCATATTTTATTTTCCCCAAGGAGCAGCCGTGTGACAATTACACGTTGGGGTCAATCTTTAGGGTTGTACCCTCGTCTGCAGAGATGTACTCACCTCTTATTGAGGTTGAGCCAAACACAAATTATACCTTAACTTATGAAGTTAGGCACAATGGCATACAGGGTTTCTCGGCAACTGGCATAGGAACGGTTGTTGCAACTGAATATCTAGGCACAGCTTTAGAGAGCGATGGGGTTGATGTCAAAGTTTCATCTAGCGGGATAAGAAATGGTATTCCCTACATTGATATTAACAACTATGATTGGCAAACCAAGCAGTATAGCTTTACTACATCCGCAAGTAGCCGTTTTGTCCGTTTGCGGTTGAAAACGTCAATCAACGGTACAACAAGAGGTGGAGTATCTTTTAGAAATATTAAAATCTATAAGTCTTCTTCTGCGCCCCAATGCAATTCATATTCTGATGTTTGGATAGAAAATTGCACTACTTACCCCCAATCTATCTCTGACCCATCTTTATGTCGGACTTTCACTTACGATGTTACAGTATTTAATAAAGTCAAGTCTGCCGGCGAAGTGCGTTACATCAATAAACCAATGGATGTCTTGTGCGCAAATGTCCCGGATTCCGACCCGGGTTGGAGTAGCTGGGAACCATATTCTTCACAGAAAGCATGGAGATTGACTTCCGGGAGTGGTGATAAAAGAGTATGTGCCCAATTTAGGAATAGTTTCGGATCTGTAAAGTGTGGTGGAACCATAACATATAACCCTTCCCCTTTGTCTTGCCAATCTATGGTTAACTCGTGGATTAACGAATGTAATTCAAACCTTCTATGGTCATCACAAAGCAAGTTGTGCACAACCTATTTTAGGGAGGTGTCTTTTAATAATAATGTTAGTGGTGCAACCCATATGCGCTTGGTGAGTTTGGATTATTCTCCCAGTGTGCTATGTTCCGACCTTAGGGATCAAGATTTTCCGCAATGGCAGAAGTATAGTGATAAATTAATTACTCAGGTCACTGAGGGGTTTGGACCAAAAAAGATATGTGCACAGTTTAAAAATGATACCACAACCGTGAGTTGTGGAGGAATAATTAATTATCAGTCGGCACCACCCTCTCCGACCCCGACTCCTACTCCCACTCTAATTCCCAGCCCTCCTGAATGCACAAGTAAGAAAGATATATGGCTGAATAATTGTACAATTGACCTAGATCTGGAAAGGGACCCGAAGTGCCTAACCCAAAACAATGAAGTTACCATCAATTATAGTGTTAAAAATGCTCAAAGGATGAGGATTATCAATGTCACAAACAGTAGTTTATGCTCTGATGTTCCGGTATCAGAGTACCAAAAAAGTAGTTGGTTGCCAGTATCCCAACATAATAAATGGACTTTAGATACGGCTATTGATGGAATGAAAAAGGTTTGTGTTGAATTTGAGAATCAGTATGGCTCGGCAAGGTGTGGAAGTGTTATTTATTACAAGAATTATTCACCTCTTCCTTCTCCAACAGTATCACTGAGAGACGGAGATGCAAATGGTGACGGCAGGGTAGATATGGCCGATTATTCAATATGGCTTGCTAACTACGGGGAGAGCACCACTCGCGGGAATGAGGTAGGGGATTTTGATGCTAGCGGGGTAGTTGACGGTATCGATTATTCAATATGGTTGCAGAATTACTCCGGCTAAGCTATTTTTCTTTTGAATATGGCACCAACTATTTGTGTTAGATATTGATATGAATGGGAATCTATAATATTCCTAAATCCCAGCCTTTTTGCTTCCTGAATCCTTTTTTCCTGTACTACCACCTCACGAATATCTCCTAAAAGACCTACTTCACCTATTGCCAAGCTCTTTGGCGGGAGTGGTTGGTCAAAAAAAGCAGACGAAATTGCCAGGCAAATAGCCAAGTCTATTGATGGCTCGCTCACTTTTATTCCCCCCGCAATATTTACGAATATATCAAGATCGTATAAAGGAAGACCGCACCTCCTTGTCAGTATGGCAATCATTATCTCCAGCTTTGATTGTGATATCCCCTGGGCAATTTTTTTTGGGAATCCGCTCTTATTGGGTACAGCTAGGGCTTGTACTTCCACCAGGAGTGGGCGAGTGCCCTGAAGGATAGATGAGATGCATGACCCTGGGATTTGTTTTGTACCGTGGGTAAGAAAAATTTTATCAGCGTTAGTGAGAGATTCTAGTCCTTTGTCTGTCATTTCAAAAATTCCTGCTTCATCTGTTGCTCCAAAGCGGTTTTTATTGGCGCGCAGTAGTCTTATGTTTAGGTTCTTGTCTCCCTCGAAAGTTAAAACCGTATCTACGGTATGAGCCAGCGTTGAGGGTCCTGCCATTGTACCGCTTTTTGTAATGTGGCCTATCATGACAACTGGTGTACCTGTGGATTTTGCAAATTTGGTTAACCTGTAAGCACATTCGCGAACCTGACCAATTGACCCTGCTATGCCTGTAAGATCTGTGGTCTGCATGGTTTGTATGGAATCTACTATGAGGATAGACATTGGTTGCTTCTTTTGTTGGAGTTTTCTTTCCGACTCTTTTATCACCTCATCAACATCTGTCTCTTCTAAAATTTCAATACCTTTACCTTCTATTCCTAATCTTTTTGACCGTATTGCAATTTGGATTGCTGATTCTTCTCCAGACACATATAGAGCAGATTCTAATGAGTTAGCTACCTGAAGAAGAAGGGTGGATTTGCCGACCCCAGGCTCTCCCGATATGAGAATTACTTGCCCTTGGACAATCCCCCCTCCAAGAACTCTGTCGAGTTCTGGGATTTTGGTTGAGATTCTTTCTCCTGATTTCTTCGGTACATCAGATAACAAAATGGGAGGGGTTGACTTTGTCAGCCTTTGGGAATTCTTGGCAGGTGCTTTTATGGACGTCTCAATGGCGCTGTTCCAATTATTGCAATTCGGGCATTTGCCAAACCATTTTGTCTGTTCGAAGCCACATTGTTGGCAAACGAAGATCGAATTAGTCTTGGACATGGCAAGTAAAGTATATCATGCTTTTAGTCCTCAAATTATCCACAATTAATTTTTGATGCGAAAATAATACGAATAATGAAGCTAATTTTTACATGTCATAGACTATAGGTGGTTGTATCTTTATACCAATAATAATTATGGGATTTGACAACAGCAAATAAACTTTGTAATATACCTTTAAGATAAGAAAAGAGCACTCGGAAAGTGAGTGCTCTTATATCAAAGAAATCTTCGTTACTGGCTAACGAAGAAGGACAGGCTAATTCTTTAACAAGTTAAGGTTAGTATTTAATTTTGGAGTTTGTCAATAAGGTATTTTTAATGCTTGCCTTTCTTGGGGAGGGGTGGTGTGTAGGGCAGGCGCACTACCCCTTCCTAAGGGAGGTTAGCAGCTTTGTATTGACAAACGTCAATTCCTAATTTACAATGTAAGCAGTTTATTCAATCTTCCTTTTCTTTCAATAAAAATGTCGTCTGGTTTTGAGAGATTGAATAAGCTCTGCTTAGTACTTTCCGTAGTCTTGTATTATTGGTAAATAGATGCTAAAAAAACTTCCCGATTTAATTAGTTAGTGATGTTTTACGGGTGTGTATTTTATCCAAATAGCGTATGATAACAAGGTCTAGTAGTAAGGCTCCTAAAATCGAGAAAGCTGACGAGGTGGCGAGTGATAGTAATTTTGTGGGGAGAGATCCTATTGCACACGATTTACATGACTCAAATGTGCCAAGGCTGGTTGTAGATGATAGGATGATTCCAGACGCAAATCTTCCAACTGAGTATGTTGAGGGTGTATTGGATATAGCCAATGAGGGTTCAGGACTTCTACGACCAAATTTTGCAAGTAGTGACCACGATATTTATATTTCTGCCAGCCAGATAAGAAGGTTTAATCTGCGTCTTGGTGACAAAATTGGAGGTCAGGCACGAAGGCCTAAAGAAAATGAGAGGTATTGGGGACTCCTTAAGGTGGAAAAAATTAATGGTCAGGATGTTGACAGCGTTTTTGAAAGACCTCGTTTTGACGATCTAGTCGCAGTCTACCCCGATGAGCAGATCAAGCTTTCAACAGGGAAGGAACCTTTGACAACTAGGGTGGTAGATCTCATTGCCCCAATTGGCTTTGGACAAAGGGGGCTTATTGTCTCTGCACCAAAGGCGGGAAAGACTTGGCTTATCAAGGATATAATTGCTGGAATTGCTAAGAATTATCCGGAGGCAGATAAGGGTAAGAGAAAGGTACATCTAATGGCGGTACTAATTGGTGAGCGTCCTGAAGAAGTGACCGATATCAAGCGACATATGAATGCAATTACTCAAGGTGCTGGGGAAGTGGCTGCCAGTAATTTTGACGAACCGCCACAAGATCAGACAAGGGTTGGAGAGCTTGCGCTGGAACGTGCGAAGAGATTGGTTGAGATGGGAGTTGATGTAGTAATTGTCCTTGATTCAATAACCAGGATGGCACGGGCGTATAATCTCGCGCTCCCCACATCCGGAAGAACTTTGACTGGTGGATTTGATCCTGTTGCACTTTTTCCCGCAAAGAAGTTTTTTGGCGCTGCGAGAAAAATTGAAGGAGGAGGATCATTGACGATAATTGGTACATGTCTTGTTGATACAGGCAGTCGGATGGATGATCTTATATATGAGGAGTTTAAGGGGACTGGTAATATGGAGCTACATCTAGTCCGTCGCCTTGCAGAAAAAAGGATCTTCCCAGCAATTGATGTAACCCGATCCGGAACGCGTCAGGAGGAGTTGCTTTATGGTCCCGAGGTCCTTAAGAAAATTCATACCCTGCGTAGGATGCTTGATATGGTTTCTGAAGATGAGAGGACAGAGACCTTACTTGAAAGGTTGAGTAAGACTGAGAAAAACGAAGATTTTTTGGAGGATCTTAAAACTATCTGATGTAAATTTAGAAATCTTTGTGTGGGTAAAAAAAATTAACACCCACCTAATTTGACCAGATCTCCAATAGCTGGTATATTCAATTTTGTCCTTGATGATAAAAGAAGGTAGCCAGTCGTATTATAGAAATGGTCTAGGGCGTTCCCGTCCGCCTGGGGGTTCAATCATCTTGATGTTTAAGTTGCTGGCGAGAGACATCACCCTTTTTTCTTCCGAGCTATCTTTCTATCTTATTAAGAGGCTTCACCTTTCATTTATTAGGTTTGAGAGTATAAAGAAGGTTTTTGTAGCAGTTCTTTACAGGCAAAGAGGCAAGTATGCCAGGCGCTTCATGCATTCAGGCATGGCGGGCTTGGCGGCACTTGGAGTGCTTATCGCTCCAGTACTGGCTGATGAATTTCCTACCGATAGGACAAACCCTTGGGAAATAGCCTCGCCTTCATCTGTGGTTACAGCCTCAACTGATAATACGACCACTCTTTTTTCTGAGAAATCAAGAGATAAAATTATTGTGTACGAAGTGCAAGAGGGGGATACAATAGCTAAGATAGCCGAGAAGTTTGGTATTTCAGTTGATACAATTCTTTGGCAGAACGACCTTACGGCAAAATCAACCATTAAGCCTGGCCAAAAACTTGAAATACTGCCGGTCACCGGAATGAGTCATAAGGTAGTAAAAGGTGATACTGTTTATTCAATTGCAAAAAAATATGACGCTTCCCCTCAGGCGATAGTTGATTTTCCGTTTAATACCTTCGTAAATGATGAGACATTTGAGTTGGCAATAGGACAAATTATTATTGTACCTGATGGAGTAAAGCCAAAGGAAATTCCATCTTCCCCTCGTGTTAGACAAATTACTCCGGATGCAGGTACCGTTGTTGCTTCTGGTACTTTTGTCTGGCCGGCAGGTGGTACTATTTCGCAAAACTTCTATTGGTATCACAAAGGAGTTGACATTGCAAACAGAAATGCACCAGATATATTGGCTGCTGATTCGGGAAGGGTTGTGGTTGCAGGATGGCCTGATGGGTATGGCTATGGGAATCGTGTGATAATTGATCATGGTAATGGATATCGTACCCTTTATGCACATCTTTCTAGGATCTATGTGGTTGTTGGTCAAACAGTAGCAAGAGGTAATGCAATTGGTAAGATGGGGTCTACAGGAAGATCAACCGGGGTTCATCTACATTTTGAGGTAACTAGAGATGGTGTGCACTTAAATCCTCTAACTATTCTGAAGTAGACTAGGGAATAACTATTCCACGCGTTTTTATTATTTTTTGTGAGTATTATTCAAAAATTTGCCATGTAGTATAATTTGTTAGTCTTTGGGCCTGTAGTTAAACGGTATAACATGCCCTTCGCATGGGCAGGTTCGGGGTTCAATTCCCCGCAGGTCCACAAGAAATTTAATAGATCATATGGGAGATATTAAGTTGTTTTGTGATGTTAGGTAAAATACCACAAAAAGAATTGCTGTTATTAGTACAACTGTAGACACAATTATCATAAGAAGCTGACCATTTTGATTTTTATTGCTTGTGGTATCAAGTGCTGAGAACGAGGGGATAAGTCTCTGGCTACCTGAGACAAAAGTGTCTTGGTCTGGAGCGTGACTGCCAGGCGGTTCGGGCGATCTGGTCTCACTAATAATTCTTATTGGCTGAATTTTTGGGATTAGGATTTCTTTTGGCTCTCTATCAATGACATCTTTTTTCTGATATTCGCTGGGTGACGTTGGTATTTTTTCTACTTCATTTTGGATTTCGTCTTCGTTGCTGCCAACATCTGCTAAATTAGTCTTAAAGTGTGGCGATACTGTCTCGTATTCTTTTCGAGGCCTTTCTTCTGGAATTCTTTCGTATTTCCTGCCAAACATATTATCAAGTTCGTTTTTCTTGAAATAACGATGTCCGCCTGGAGATCGGTAACTTATTATCTTCCCCTTCTTTTCCCATCTGCGCAGAGTATCTATTGATACGCCCAAGTATTCCGATGCCTCGCCAATGCTTAAGAAATCTAGTTTGTCTTCCATTTTGCGCAATATTGCACAGATTTTGGTCAATGTCAACTGCCAAGGTACCCATTTTTTAGATATTTTTAGATTAACTTTTGTCTATTGGCAACAGAATTAAGGGGTGGGTGATGGGCTTGGAGTGGCGGTTTGTGTTGGAGTCACACTAGTTTGTGATTGCGATGGAGTAGGAGTAGGGGTAACTGATACAGATGGCGTTGCGGGGGGTTCGCTGCCTTCTGGTAATTCAACTGGAGGATTGACTATTTTCTGATCTTCTTGTGGTGGAACCAGCTGATCTCCTGTGGGGGCGGCCTCCTTTTTCTTACTGCTTAGATCGTTTAGAGCTTTTTGGGCAGTTTCAAAGTCTTTTGAGTTCTTATCAACCAGAGAAAGCACAATTGTCATCTCGTTTATTGCTTCATCCAACATCCCTTTTTCTTTGTAAGCAAAGGCTAGGTTGTAGTGTGCATTTGGATGGTCTCTTTTGATTGATTCTGTGACCGTCTTGAATATATTAATTGCCGAGTCGTAGTCTTTTTTAGCAAAATAGGTGCCACCTAAGGCAATACGTAGCTGAGGGTTTATTGGATCAAGAATAATTGCTTGACGGTATGACCGGATTGCGAATTCATCAGCTCCTTTGGCTAAGGGCATTATGCTCCTGTATGTATCTCCCAGCAAGGCCCAACTGTCAGCCCTCAGCGGATTGAGCGCAACAGCCGCTTTTGCTTCTGTTATTGCAACCTGGACCAACTGCGTGAGAGTGTTTTTGTCATCTTCCGATAGTTCCTTTTTTTGTGCCATTGAATTTGCAAGAATGAGATTGATTCTTGAAAATGATGATCTGTAGCGGTCGACAAGTGGATTAAGGCTTATGGCTGTACGCATGCGGTCATAAATCTCTTTTGTGTCATTTTTTGAGGTAGCATCAATGGCTTTTTTGAAATTGTATTCTGCTTTGACTATGTTTACCGATTTGGAGAATGATACGATAACAAGGATGGCTATTGGCAGGGATAATAAAATAGCTGGGAACCTGGTCGAGATCTTTGATCCTAAAGACTTGTCCTCGTGGGATTCAGCCATGAGATTAAGTACAACCCTTTTAGTTTGAGTATTCAATGAAAGCATTACAAAAAATAATGAGGTTATAAGGATGGTGGCAGGAAACAGTGCCATGCTTACAACCAGTATAAGAAGGGAAATAAGATTTGTAATCGATGCCAGCCCCCAATTTACCAGCTTCTTTTCTCTTAAATCTACCTGGGAATGTTTAAGTATTCGATAGAGAAGTAGGGCAATTCCCAGAAATCCTAATAAACCAACCTCGGTTAGTAAAGTTAGGTAAAAATTATTAGCAGTTGCATATTTGATTGACCATAAGCTAGTTGCGTTATAGCTTGGAGGTCTAAATCTGCTGAAGGCAGTGACGTAGTTTCCCGGACCGATTCCCAATACTGGTGATACCTTTAGAGAGTCCACAGCCACTGCCCAGGAAAGACCAAGTCCAGGGAATTTAGGAGAAGAAGGGTTTCCGGGAAGGATGTTTACAACTGACAGAATAAGTGATATAGAGACTAAGAAGCCACAAAGACTCCATAGAATTTTTTCTGCTATCTTTTTTTCTGAGATAATTATTCCTATGCCTGAGGATAATATTGCTCCTAGAAATACAGCGCTTGGCAAGTATCCACCTTCGGGGGTAAAAGTTTTTGCTTTCGCATAAGCTGGTAGTGGAAGCTGGGACAAAAGCCCCAGAGCCGCAAGAATCATCCATAAGGATAGTATGGCTGATGAGGCAAACAATATCTTTGTTACCAAATTCTTTGCTTCGCCACCAAGCTGGTTGATAAAAAAGAAAAGCAAAACTGCGCAGATTATGGATGTTGCAACCCCCGGCAAGAGAATTGCCTCCATCTTATTTGGGGTGCGAAGAATTGTGCTTAAGAGATAGGAGATAAGTATTAAAAGGGCAGGTACGTCGTATTTACTTATTGACATCTCAAATTTTGCGCTTGTTATAATCCTCACGCATTTTACTGCCAGGCACAATAAGACGGTATAAAAGAGAATCTGGATCTTTGTGACGATAAAGGGATTTGATGAAAACGAAAAGACTGGTAGTGGAAGAAGGAATAAACCCACTAGTAATATGTATTTTTCTATCTCTTTTAGTATTTTTTCCATCTTACTCCGGTTAGTTTCTTAAAAAGTCGTGTTTTTATCTTTCTACTTTTGTTTTCTCTTGTCAATAGCCTTTTTATTAGTCTTTTTAATAAGTCAAACATATTCTTTACATATATTATTGTTTCTTTATATAAATTAAAATATCTTAACAATAATTAACATATCAAGTTTATGTATCCTTTTCTAATGTTTCACTTATAGGTGTTGTGGTGGGAGTATGCAAGATGGTTGGGGTGGGTGAAGGCAATTGTTTGGTTTCAGTGATAGAGCCAACCTCAATCACTTTTTTTTCTGATGGGCGATATAAGATTGCTTTTCTGGAAGAAGTAAATATTAGGACCTTATCGCCAATTTTGGAATTTACGAAAAAAGTGGATTTTGTTGATATATCTTTTTCAGTAACTGTCGCAATGATTGGTTTTTCCGGGGGAATTTCAATTAGTTCTGATACTTCTTTTAATATAGATTCTTCGTTGGGGATGTTGTCAGCGGTTTTATTGCCCAAAAAGTAGGCACCTCCTGCTGAGAGGATAAATATCATTATTGACAAGGCAATATAAATCGGAAATTTGCTTCCGCCTTTTTTTACACTTTTTTTTGCAAGCAGTATGTCTGATGGTGGTGGAGGTGTGTCCACTTCTAGAATGCTCATATGTGATTTATGGATGACCACTGGATGGGCCAAATCTTACAGCTGAACCTTGATTTAGGTCAGCGCGTACTTGCTCCTGTGTTAGATTGTAATTCCAAAGTTTTATTTCATCAACCTGACCCTGGAATCTTTGCGCGGATGAGCTGTTTTGGCCGATGTGAAGTGCTGATGAGGCAGCTGTTATGCTTCCTGTCTGGCTCCAGGTATCCTTGAGAATTCCATTGACATAGACTTTGATATTTGTGCCGTCATAAACACAAATTATATGTTGCCACGAGTTTGTTGAAAGAGCAGAGCTGGTTGAGGAAGCGGTATTAGTTGTAAATGCTCCGCCTGTGTAAATATCACAAATGGGTTTTCCTGATGAGTCTGTAGATAATCGTACTTCAGATGCCTTTTCAATTAGGGTTTTAGTTGCAGCTGATGATTTTGGATAAAACCATCCCCCCCATGATACAGTGGTGGAGGAAAGACCTGATTGCGCCAGAGGAGAAAACGAACCTGTTACAGCTCGGTCATCAGTTCCATCCAAGTCAAGGCTATAATTCATCTTTCCTGTTGTGCCATTAGTCCAGGCATCTGTGGTTGTCGTGTTTGAACCCGATGCGCCGATGGTTATTGTAGCATCATTTCCCAATGTGCCTGAACCGTCAGCATTAGGAACGGAATTATATGCGGTTGAGCCTGATCCCTCGTCAAATTTGTACCAAACGTAAGGCATACCCTTGTTGTAATCCCATGCAATTTGAGATTGTGTTCTTACGTAGTTGTAGTAGCGTACTTGGTCAATTATAGCGTTTGCATAGGTTCCTGCTGTGGGTCCAGTCTCAACACCAATTGTTGGCGATATAGCATTTGAATTAAGGCTGTTTGGAACTGTTGCTGAGTGGGTTAGGGATTGTCTAACTCCGTTAAGATAAAACTTTACTTTGTCGTCATTAGTTGAGCCATTGGGATTGTATGTAAAGGCAAGATGCTGCCATGTACCGGTAGTAAGTATGTTTCCTGTTGTATAGGCAGTGCTTGAATTTGGGGTTGAGCAAAGGTTGCAGTTTGTAACAATGTTTATATCGTTATTTCCCCCCAGAGTTGACCCTGCCTGCATTACTAGACGGTTGTTTGAATTTTGTCTTCGGGCAAAGATTGTTGCAAGGTTGGACAAGGAATTAAACTTAACCCATGCACTGACAGTTACCTCAACTGCCCCGTCAAGTTGGGGGGGATCAAAAGTTGTGGCGTAATCGTCTGTTCCGTCAAATTTGAGTGCCGTGCCAATTTTCCCCGGTACCCAATTAGATTGGCTCATCCCGCTTGTTGACCCGTCTGATACAGCATTTTCTGGGGTTGAACTGTAGATAGTTGTGCCTGTGTTTTCTTCAAAATCATAGGCCATAATTGGAGAAGAGCATGAATTTCCTGGTGGGCAATAGCTTGATTTTTTCGACCATTCGGGCGAGCCGGATGAATTAACCGACCCGAGTGTTGTCGTACTTGCCAGATTATAGAGGACATCAACTTGCGGCTGGAAAATCTCAAATGTAAAGTAACGTATTTCATCAATATAGCCGGTAAAGCGGCTATTGACTCCATTTATTGTCTTGTAGCAGAAAGAAAAGTCATCTGACGCCGGTCTTAGTGAACCGTTTGCTGTGAGTGGCTCTTTTGATGCTGTTAGTCTTCCATCTACGTATAGGGATATCTTTTGTGTGGTGCTCTTGACGGCAGTGATATTGTGCCATTGGGCATCATAATAATCTTCGGTTGAGGTGATTACATCGTCGGGAGTGTAGGTTGTATCGTCATCAATTGCAAAGTTGATTCTTCCCGAGGTGTCAAAGAAAATTACGTATCCGCGTGAACCGGAACTGAGACCCACACCGATTACAGATTCATTGGCAGAAGGGTTGGTAGCTGATGAACTTTTGACCCAGAGGCTAAAGCTAAAGCTTTCTGTGCCAAGGTTAAATATCGAGTCGTAACCTGAGGTCATTTGAAATGTTGTAGGAGCAAAGCAGTTTATTGCTCCGTTTACTTTTCCATTAGAGGTAAAAGGATTTCCTCCGGATGAAACTAAATCTTCATTTATACCGTATCCTGAGGAATCATAGATAGTGCCGTTTCCTGACAAGTTCTCGTCAAGTTTGAAGTAAGCAGCCATTGTGCTGACGGGAGACCCCGAGATTGAGTGGCCTGAGCTTGTAGAATCAGTGATTTGTAGCTCCCATAAGGCGTAGTTGTAAATTTTTGCATTGTCAATTGAGCCGTTAAAGTCATTTGCCGTATATGAAGTTCCCGAATTTCCAACTGAAATATTGTCGTTATTGGCGGTTGATGTTGTTGTTGTGTCTGTGGTGGATGATATGGGTACGGTATCAACATAAAGATAAATTACATCATTTAGCACATCTCTTTTTCCAAGTATGTGGTGCCATTTACCGTCGTTTAGAGTTGTTGTTCCGCACACGGAGGGGCTGTTGGTTCCATCCGAAATCTGAAAACATGCATATTCGTTTGAATCAAGGTATAAAGAGAAGGGGTACGCGCCAGTTCCGTCATTTTTTGCAATGATTGTCTGGGAGGTAGAAGAATCATACGAAGTTTTAAACCATGCTGATACAGTATATGAATCATTTGTTGAACCCAGGTCAGTTGAGGTGGTTTCGGAGATGGTTACTACATCATCGTTTCCGTCAAAGGATAAAGCCGACCCAATAACCCCTTGTGTCCAACTGGTGTTTCCGGAAAAGCTTGAGCTTGTGTTTCCGTTGCCTGAGGAATCGTTTATCACTGAACCGGTATTTTCATCCATCTTCCAATGTGCCTTAGCTGAAGGTCCAGCCAGAAAGAGGTCAAAGATCTCCCTTTGTTCAAGTGTCCTATTGTAAAGCCTGAAATCATCAATTTTCCCATCCATATAATTTGTACCCTGCCTCCCTATATAAAATGTTGAAGCATCAACCGGGGCTTGAGTGGTGACAGTAACCAAAGACCACTTTGCTGAAGATATTGTTGTGGAAGGCACACCGTTTACAAAGATCTGGGGGTCGGTAAAACCGGTTGCTGTAAGTGTACCAGATGATGAGGTGAGATAAACCGATCCAGTTAAAGAAAAGTAATAGTTAGTTGTAGAGTCAGGATAGACCCAGAATGAGACAGTTCTGATGCTGGGGATAGTTGTTGTTGTTGAAAAATATTGGCTGGAGGCAGGGACCATGTCGGGAGCATTGCCAAATTTTCCATTGGCGTAGGAGGCTGTACCGTTATTGGTAAGGGTAATACCGTTTCCGGATGAGTCTTGAGCATTTCCCGAGGTCTCGTCAAACTGCCAGTATCCAACCAGTCCGTGTGAGAAGGATTTTTGATTATCGGAAAGCTTGACAGCAGTTCCTCTTGAAGATGTTTCACCCGCCATGTCGCTGTAGATTTGTGAAGACGATCGTACCGATGAATATACTTTTATCTCATCGATAAAGCCCGAGAAACCATTGCTAGCACCATCACCATCAATTCCAATATAGAAATTATCAGTATTTACCAATGTTGATGAGGTGATGGTGGAGTCGGTCTGATATTGTACCCCGTCAACGTAGATTGTGATACTGGTTGTTCCATTTTTGACAGCCGCAAAGTGGTGCCAGCGATTATCGTCAAATGAGGTTGTGGAGGTTGAGGCAGAGTCCGATGGGAATCCCGTGTTGTCGCTGTCTATTGCGAATATTAGGTAGCCGTTTGAATCCATGAAGACCTTATAGCCACCGTCAGTTCCGGTTGAGGCATTGTATTTTGCCACAAGCACTCTTGTGCCGCTTGTTATGTCGGGGGTTCTAAACCAGCCAGTAATAGTAAACGAATCACTTCCCGCAAAGTCAACATCAGCATCATCACCAAAGTCGATATAATCACCGCTCCCGTCAAAATAAAGACATTTGCCTGACACACAATAACTTTCCTGCTTCCAGAGGGCATTTGTTATTGTACCGCTAATGTTAGAATTGATATCAGATATTGTAGTTCCGTATCCTTCATCAAACTTTATCAGCGAATCGGCTGCCCTGGCGACTTTTGGCTGAAAGAAAACAAATTTGATACTGGTTGCCAGTATTAAAAGAGACAGTGTAATACTTAAAGCCTTTCTTAGTCTTGTTTTGGTTAAGAATCTAAACAACTTCCGCATATTTTTTTGTTCTTCTTACTCAGATAACTCAACAATCCACCAGTTAAATGTGATATCAGAATTGATTGGATTTTCAAATCCTACTATAAACTCCCCGTTTTCCTGGCTCTTAATGTATAGGTTATGTCCTTGGGTGGGTGATGTGGGAGTAATGTAAATAAGTGAATTGCTGTTGACTTTTGAGTTTTTTATCATGACTTCAGCTGTCCCAGCAATAATTTTTCCTTTACCAGCCGATGAATTATCTTCAATTACATACCCTGCAAGAGTTGCGGAAGATGTGGCGTTCAGATCCTTTGCTAGTTTGATTTGATCTGTCTTTATGTCCTTGAGCTGGGCTGATCCGGAAGCGGTTATGAATCCTGAGACTTCATTGTTGGTATCCACAAAGCTGAGGACGTTACTGTCATCTTTTTGCTTGAGATTTAGGGAACTGGTCGTAATCGAGCCTGTCACCGCAAGATTTCCTTGTATTTGGACATTTCCCTCTGTATCAATTAGTATCTTGCCTGCCATAAGGCTTATTGGTTGCATCGCTGCTCCTTGAATTACCAGAGGATAATCCACTGTCTCAATTGAATTTGCAAATACATTTCCAGAAGCGTCTGTTAGCCTTTGAATTACCATATCAGACCCGATTGTTATTGAATTTGTTACTGACAAAGAGTTTGATGCGACCCCTTCTGTTGCATAGAGATTTTTTAGGCTTACCTCATCAAGATTGGCAATTCCTTTTTCAAGGCTTATGGACCAGTTTTGTGATTGAGAGATAAATTGCTGGCTTGCTTGTGCTTCTGCCAGAAGAGCCTCTATCTCTTCTCTGGTAATTCCGGTTGTGGTTGAAGCCCTTAAGTTCTCAAAGTTTGCTTCCCTTGCTATTATCTCATCAGCGTAGATCTTGTTGACTTTTAAGCTTTCAGAGACCTCCAAATTCTTTGATTTAATTTCGTTTGCTTCTACTTTTCCTGCAAAGACTGCATTCCCTTTTTCGTCAAGGCTATAGACAATTTCATTATTTTGGTTTGTTACTTCAATCTTTCCTTGAAAGATATCTTGTGATCCAATTTTTATGTTTATTTTTCCATCATCTTGCGCTTTGATTTCCGCTGTCTTAATACTGTTGGTGGATAATCCGGCAATTTCAGCAATACCTGCTTTTAAGTTTGCAGCGATGACCTCAGCAAATCCTTCCTTCTTGTCTGCAATCTGGTTTTGGTCATATTGGACAAAGAAGCCATCCTCTATGTTTCCAGCCAGATTTATATTGCCGCTTGAGTTGACTTCTGCCATCTGAATATAGGTGTTGTTTATAAATACCATTACGGTTTCTTTGCCACTATCAGGACTCCAGCCTTCTAGGGCTTGCCCTATAACCTTTCCGCTTGCTTGAGCTTTCATGGCATATCCTGCCTGACTGCTTGTAGTCAAGTAATCGCCGGGGGTAATTGCTGAAGAAGTGGGAGATATCTTAACAGGTACTCTTCCTGCAAGAGCTACTGGATAGCCATCTTTCTTGCCCAGTATGATCCCTGGATTTGTGGAAACAATTCCTAGGACTTTGTTTTCATAAGCGGAGGTGCTTTTGATTATGTGCTCAGGTCTTTCCGGGTCAATTCTGACAACATCACCAGCTGAGAGTTGTTCTACGCTTGGAAAATATTCTGCAATATCAGCTCCACCAGAAACACTGTAGTTTGCGTCATCATCAACCCACCCGAGCATATTCCAGTTTGTACCGTCGTAGATAAAGTAAATTGTGTCGCCGGTTTCTATATTTGTTATATCTGTTGTTCCGCAGGAAAGGTTTGATGCGGTGCAGTCAAAATCGGTGTTAGCATCATTTATCTCGATGTAGATAAGCTGGCCCGCAGTGCCGTTGGTGAAGTTGGAGATTACAGTTGCAGAGGTGTTGGCGGTAATAAATTGGGATCCGCCAGCAACAGAAGGAGTTGCACTGTTGGCGGTGAGGGTTTGTTGAGAATCCAGGGCGATAGCGCCTTGTACAACAAGCTGTCCTGATGATGGAAGGTCAAGAATTATATCTCCCGAATTGTAAGTTTTTAGAGTCAAGCTGTTGGACTCTCCCGGCTCACCCGATCGAATAGTTAGGGGACCATAAGAGTCAATCACTGATGCTGTCTGGTTGGTAAAGACAAGATCGTAAGATGCTACTACATCACCTGAGGCGGTAAATTGATGGGGTAGTGTCGAGGTTATTTGAGTTTCGGATACAGAAAAGAGGGTAGAGCCGTTGTCGGTGACGTTTAATAGGTTTGTTACATTTCCTGAGGAGCCTATATTGATCCTAAACAGATCTCCTGTTGCAGTAGTTGTGCTTCCCGGGTCCCAGTTAAGATAGCCAAGAAATGCATCTGTAGCAGAAGTTAGAGATGTCGCTGTCGACTGAACTTGTAGAAGAGTTCCTGTGGTTAGTGTGTTTGTTGCATTGTCAATGAGCAGCCCTGTACCTGTGGTGATTGCGTCTACAGATAGTAAGGCTCCTGTACCGGTTGTTAAGGAGTCGAATTCTAGGTTTAGTCCTGTACCGGTAGTCGAGGCAGATTTTATTAGCATTCCTGACGTGCCTGAAGTGGTTAGTTCCAGTCTATCATCAGTAGTCTCGTCATAAAGCATAGACCAGTCATTGGTGGCTCCAAACGTAATCCCCGCATCATCGACTAAATAAATTCCGGCAATCTTATTGACGCCGTCTGGAGTTGAATTTCCAAGAACTTCGCCACTTGTTGGATATATGTATGTACCTGCGTCAGTCCATGAACTTGATCCTCCTGCGCCAATACAATCTGTCCAAGCACCTCCTTGATAACAACGGAATTTATTGTTTGTAGTGTTGTAGTACATTGCTCCATTAGTTGATGTTGCAGGGTCAGATGAAGCGTTACCAAGCACAATGACATCAGTATCTGCTATCTTTACTCTGTCTCCAGTAGTATCAAGGGTCAGATAGCCTGTTGAATCTACGGTAAATCTTGCATCATTCGTTCCGTCGGTGTGTGTCAGCCTTAGTTGTTCTGTGGTGGAAATGATTTCTAGTTTCGCATCTGGAGTGGTATCTCCAATTCCAACTGAGCCGGAGGTTGTGGCAAAAAGGACATTACCAGTTGCAACCTCTATTGACCTCCAGTCTGCGGCTGATGTTAGCGTTGGATTTATGTAGATACCTCGTGATATTCCGTTTGCGCCCCCAGTTTGATTGATTGTGGGGTTAACGGATATAGCGGCAAAGGTGGCTGTACCTGAGGCTGGTACAAAATCTGCTGATATTTGTAGTGCTGCTTGTGAGCCAGAAGTTGCCTGAAATCCCCACATATGATCTACATTTACTGTGCTGGATGCACCAAGATTATCTGTAGTTAATTTGAACATATCATTTGAAGAGGAGGCGCTAGCCTGTGCATACAGAGTTGCTGCTCCTGTGGATGCAACTGTAAAGTTAAGAGAATTGTTGCCGCTATAAATTAACCTAAGCTGTTGAGTTGTGGAGAGGATATCGAGGGTATTTCCCGGGGTGGTGGTTCCAATACCAACTCGTCCGCTAGCGAATATTGCTGCGTAATTGTTATCTGCACCGCTTGCAGAAGCGTAAAGCCCGATTGCGGTAGTTGTTCCAGCCGTCTTGCCTGCTGCTGTAAAATATCCTCCATATATTGAGTGAGTCCCTGTTGAAGTGTTTGCTGAGTTGTCAACGCTAACATAGGACCCATAAAGTGCATTTTCCAAAGCAGTAGCGTCTGTGATCGCCATGTCTAGTCCCCTTAAAGTGTTAGCTGATGTTGAAGGGGAGTTGGTAAGATTGATATCTAGTGCCGATTGCGTTCCTCCTGCAGTTGGAGAAAAAGTGGCAGTCAAGTCAGCAATCTCTCCTGTGGTTAGTGAGTTGGCTGTATAAGAAAATCCAGTCCCTGTGGTTCCTGTAAAACTTTGACTCCATGTGTTAGTGCCCTGATTTATTGTCAGATTTGCATCCAGATCCAGAGTATCTTCAAGGTCATCAAAATCAACACAATCTGTACAGTTGAAGGTAGTGACAGATGTTGCAGTCAGTGTTGCAGCAGAACCAATGGTTAGTGCATTATCTGCAAAGGTGAGTGTAGGATCAGTTGTCCCTGCATCAAATGTCCAGGTAAATCCTGTTCCTGATCCCCAAGTTTCTGCCCCAACCTCAGTCCCGTCAAAGGAAACTGTCATTGTGTCTCCCGAGTGTGTGACGTCAATTCCATTTGAATCACCCTGAATTAGTAGGGTATCTCCCTGAACTATTGTGTTTGCACTACCAGTATCTGTATTTGTTGAGAATAGGGTACCACTAAGTTGTGTTGTTACTACTTGTCCTGAACCGTTAATTACAGTTGTGCCATTGTAATCAAGAATTGAATCCCATCCTGTACCAACCTTAATTGCATTTGCAGTTATTGTTCCTTGTGTTTCAGTTTGTGTTAGGTTTCCAATATTTAGTCCTCTA
>QZGF01000040.1_pt1 | contig 21795 bp, 22 predicted proteins | sample 1990021 | NCBI WGS metagenome assembly QZGF01 (sample SAMN10076523, study PRJNA491371) | Subsurface metagenome, whole genome shotgun sequencing project. | isolation source: subsurface fracture fluid from borehole BE326-BH2 | place: South Africa: Beatrix Gold Mine | collected 2015-06-18 | reverse complement strand
GTCAATACAAAAGGACCGAGAGAACTTCGCCTGATAGTTACCATCCTTATCCCACCAAACGGTGGACCCGGTGAAGTAACAAAAGTTGAGAATGAGAAACCCGACCAAAAAAATGATAAATAATAATTGCAGAGGGAATCTTAATCAACAAAAGATATTGACTAATGCCACCAAATCTATAAGCAATCATTGGCGTATAGTAAATACCGGATGTCTATTATCTAAAGATGTCTATCTGAAAGAGTAAATTTTATTCTGTCAACCTTATGATTGAGCTTAAAGGAAATCACCAAATAATGCCAGAACAAAACGCCCTAGGAGCAATAATTGTTTCATGGCTTGAAGGCCTCACAGACAAAAGGAATGCCATGGAGTTTTTGCTCAGTCATAAGATTACTGCATACCAGATAGCCGAAGCATTATCAAAAGAAGGGGAGGTGAAGGTAATTGGAGTTTTTGGCACCTCAGACTTTCATAAGATGCTGGATGTAGAACGTCTAGCAAATGGTGGTTCTTGCTTTCCTAAAGTGGATGAGATAATCACATATAAATATAAGTTATGCGAAGGCAAGAATTCAGTCATGGAAAAAGTAGAATGCTTGCCGGACCTAGATTTGGTTCCAATAGTTGAAGGGGGTGTTAAAATACCACAACTTGAGAGGGCACTACAAAAAGAATTCGGAGACAACAACTATACCTATTACCTGCTTTTTCAACAAGTTGAGCGCATCCTCCAGAATTTTCCATATACCCTGCCATTGGATATTGGAGTGGTAACATTCTCTGACTTCTTATCAGCTTTTGGCAACCTTGATACCAATGATCCCCGTTTTTTCAGAACACCAAATTGCATACTTGTCAGAGATGGTAAAACCAAAGAATCGAAAAGAAAACCGATTTTCTTAAACGCCCACTTAATTGCCCATGCAATTCCCCTCTGGTGGGACAAGAGAGAACTCGATCTTTATAGAAAGTACAGGCAAGTCCTACTGGACTACTACAAAGAAATACCGATGGAAAAATTTTGGCTGGAAGCACTTATGAATGAGAACTGGAAAAAATCTTATCCACGCCTGCATAATGATCCGGCAATGATGAGATCACTCTACACGCGATGGGAATCTGGCAGAAGTGGAAACATTCCATCATTAATCGAATAACGCTTGGCCAAGAATTGTGCCAACCTACTTCCCCTCAACTTCTATTTTTGATATCCTACCAAAAATTACAAAAACCCTAAAATACACAAAGACAACAAAAAAAGAATCAAACACTTCTTAGACTTCCTCTCCATTTCTCCAAACTATCCAGTTATGGTTAAGGTGTCTCTCTCTCAAGTTCTCCCAACCAGAATCGCCATCTACGATCTCCAAAAGCTGAGCAAACTCCTTTTTCATACTTTTTTTGAATCCTACTATCATCACACCGTCTCTGGACAATAAACTCCTTAAGACATTAAGATTCTCCAAAAAGGATTTCTTTTGCTCCTCACGCGAAATTCCTTTCTCCCCCAGTACGGGTTGGGCAAACAAAACTAGGTCAAACACCTTTTGTGCAAAACAAGCATTCTTGATGTCTCCCCCGAAAAATTCTTCCAGCTGGCTAGCTACTCTTGGATTAAAAAAATAAGCTGGTTCGCCTCCGATCGAGCTCTTATTATCAACTCCCCATACCCTCCACCCTAGGAATTTTAGAGCAAGTGAACCTCCTCCACCTCCCACCCCAACATCAAGCGCTTTGCCTCCCTTGCCTATAATTCCTGAGTCCCGAAGGCTCAATAGATCTTCAAAAATCTCAATGCCCCTCCTTTTTGCTTCGTCAAACGGGATAGACTTATCCAATACCTCCTTAAAGGCACTTTTTGGATGCAGCTTGTGTAATTCAACAGGTTCTTCATCCATTTTCTCTCACCTTAGAACATGCCAAGATATAATCTCAACCAAGAACATCATTTAAGATACTTGTCAAAAAAATTCACAGACCTTTCCATCGCTAAACTAAATGACCTAGAAAGATTATGATCATCTCCATCATAGGCATATATTTCAACAGCCTTATCCTCATTCATTATCTGATCAGCAAGTTTTTCAGAAAACTCAAAAGGGACAGACGTATCTAATGTTCCATGGTGAAGCTGAATCGGTCCAGACAAATCACTAAGGAATGAGTTAGCAGATATAGAATTCCAAAACTGGGGATTGGTTTCCGGTGTCCCATACTTTTCCACCAATTCCTGTCTCCAACGCCTTGCCTGGGGCATGACAGAGGGTGTCACACTAGTCCTTCTTCTCCAATTATTCAATAGATCCTCATAAGATCCAACTACCCCCGCCCAAATGACCCCAGCCTTGATATTCCTTCCCGAGACCATTGCCCGCAGGGTAATATACCCACCCATCGAATGACCCCACATTCCAATCCTTTGAGGATTGACATAAGAAAGCTTTTTGACCGACTCAAGCCCGTTGAGGACATCAATTGTATAAGAATTTGATCCATAGCCCCCCATTGCCACCCCTTCAGAATTGCCGTGCCCTCGATAATCAGACTTAAAGACAACATAACCTCGTCTTGCAAAAAAGTCGACATATGCTACGTACCTTTCTGTAGTCTTATACTGAGATGGAGGAATATAACCATGATTAAAAATTATTGCAGGCCACCCACCCTCTGGAGGCTCCCCAATTGGAACTGTCAAAAGACCAAAAACCTTGTTTCCTTCTGACACATAAGAGGCAATATACTGATTGTAGCCACGTCCTGGACCAAGATCCTCTCCAATGGTCAGATCTGAACCTGGTGTCTTAATTTCTTTTAGGTACTCAATAGAAAGCGGGTGCAAATCCTGCTCGCCGCTGGAGGGTTCGAACTCCCTTCTAACTTCATTATCAGATCTTGAAAACCAGCCTAAACTACCACTTCTTTTGGCTATAAAAACGCCAAATACCAAACTAGCAACGAAAACCACTAAAGATATTCTCTTTGCCATCTTTGATCTGGGTAGGTGCCCAGGAAAAACACTATTCTTCTACAACCAAAGTCCCCTTCATGCCCATTGAACGATGATTGCCTACACTACAGTAAAATTCAAAATTACCAGCTTTGTCAGGAGTAAATTCTACTTCTAAAGTATCATCTGCTATCTCCTTGGTGTTAACCCCAAACTCATCAACCACGAAGTCGTGGGGCATTCCTCCTACTGAGGTAAATTTAACCTTTACAGTCTGTCCAACCTTCGCTTGTATTATATTCGGCTTAAAATAGAAACTGCCTCCCTCTATCTCAATTACAGACGATTCCTCTGACGTACCCTGAGGCAATGATTGCGTCTCAGTGGGAGAAGAAGTATCTATCTTCTCATCAACAATCTTTACAGTTGACGAGCCAGTCTGATTTCCAGATCCCACCTCCGTAACAAATCTATATCCAATTAGTGCGATGGTAACCAAAATGACAACAATAGCCCCCCATACAAAGACTTTAGGAGGATTATTTCCGCTATCATTCGGCGTCGGGCTAGTTGAATTGCTACTTTCGTCCATATTACTCACCTCCAAACTAGTCTCAAAAGAGACATTTTGTTAGTATAACAAAAAGATAATCTCGCAAAGAATACTTAAAAATCGCTTAAAAAGATTTAAAAAAACAAAAAGGGGGCGCTAATGCCCCCAAAAATTAAATCCAAGCCTTTAATTTCCATCCATCATTGGTCTATGTCCCATACTAAAGCCATACCTAAAAAAACCGGATGGCACATCAATATCACTTTCTTCCATCCATTCCCTGAACTCACTCTTCAACTGCATTATTTTTTGGCGCCTTTCTTCAAAAGACAATCCACTTAGGTCATCGATTGCATCCTTCATCTCCTCATGCTTATCCAAAATTAGCTCCTTCTGGGCAGGGGTAATCTTCCCAATCTCAACCAAATCATCTAGCCTCTCGGAAAGCCTAGCAAACATTTCAGCCCTACGTTTATCTCTCTCTTCATCAAAAACCTTTTGGACATCGTCTATATTCAGATTAAATCTGTCGGCAATCTTTGCCACTATCGGAGGGTAGTAATTCTGGTTTGCCGCCGATGCGTCCCTAACAATTACCACTGCTAAGACTGACAGAGCAAGAATAGTGGGTAGAAAAAATTTCTTTTCGAAACTTCGGGAACCTTTTTTCAAATTGCTCACCCCCTTCCAATAAATATCTTTCAGTAAATATAAGCTGAAAGACTTAAATAATGCTTAAAACAATAATTAGATAAGGGGAGTAAATTTACTTGGCTACTGGGATACGAACGACAAACCTCGACCCAGCCCCAAGTTTACTACTAAAGGAAATTGTAGCTGAATGCTTTTCAGCAATCTCTTTAGCAATTGACAATCCCAAACCAAAACCATCTATCTCTTTATTTCTTGAGACGTCTGCTCTATAAAATCTGTCAAAAATATGGGGTGCATCAGCTTCCGATATACCAATTCCTGTATCTTCAACTGAAAGCTCTGATAACTTTCCAACTTTCTTTAGTTTAACCGATACAAAACCTTTGGGAGTGTACTTTATAGCGTTATCTATAATGATAGACACCAGCTCCGATAGTCTTTCGGGATCTCCCTTTACCATCACCTCAGAAAGATTAACATCAAGCTTAATCCCTTTTCTTTTTGCAGTTGTATAGTAATTGGAGGCCACTTTTTTAACAATAGTGTCCAAGGCTACTAGCTCCCTTCTTAAACCTACATTGGCGTTATATCTGCTTAGTTCCAAAAGACGCGAAGCAAGCTCCTGCATTTTATTTACATCATCAAGATTGCTCCTTAAAATCCTCTTGGCATCTTTTAACGTCATTCTCTTGTCCCTAAGTGCAACTTCAATTTCTGTTTTTAGGGAAGTAATTGGAGTGCGAAGCTCGTGTGAAGCATCAGAAACAAATCTCTTCTGTTCATTCATCACCTCTTCTATGGGTGCAAGTGTTGCCCCTGCCAAAAAATATCCACCTACTCCAGCGGTTACAAAAACAGCCACATTGATATAAATCAAAGTAACAAACACTCTTCTTTTTGCCTCCTCATAAATCTGCCTGTCAATGATTATTCCCAAACGTGCAGGGTTATAAAATATCCCAAAGGGAGCAGGATAATTGGCTACTTCTTCGCGAATTTCATTTATAACACTTTGAGGCAACGATCCTCCTTGGAGCCTCAAACCCCTCCACATCTCATATACAAACCCCCTATACGCTAGAACACTTAACAACATGCTTACTGACATTATTATTGCCAGGTAATAGGCTGTAAGTTTTATTCTCGCTTTGGTAAACATAGAAAGTAACTACTCAATCTTATATCCAAAACCTCTAACAGTCTTAATAATTGGACTTTTGCCTTTGAAGGGCTTCTCAATTTTTGACCGCAAGAACCCAACAAATACTTCAACTGTATTTGGCAATATATCACTATCGTAATCCCAAACATTCGATATTATTTGATCCTTTGTCACTACTTGTCCCTTGTGTCGAAGCAGATACTCAAGAAGCGCAAATTCCTTCCTTGACAGATTGATTGTAATACCCCCCCTTTTGACTTCAAAAGTTACTGTGTTTAATTCAAGATCTCCAGCAGATAAAGTAGGATTCAATACCTCCTTCGGTCTTCTAGCTAAAGCCCTAATTCTTGCCAACAACTCAGAAAACGCAAATGGCTTGACTAAATAATCGTCAGCGCCAGAATTAAGACCCATAACCCTATCATCAACAGAATCTTTTGCAGTGAGAATTAAGATAACAACATGGTTTCCTTCACTACGAAGTTTTTTGCAAAGAGAAATTCCATCAATTCCAGGAATCATAAGATCTAGTATCATGAGATCATACTCTTCAGTAGAGACAAGGTCATAAGCAGCTAATCCATCAAATACCACATCAACAGCGTATCCTTCTTGTTCAAGACCTTTTTTTATTGAAGCAGCAATCTTGTGGTCATCTTCAACCACCAAAATTCTCATCGCCAATATTATACTCCACCCGCTGAAAAATACCTGAAAGAGTAAATTTAATACCTGCCTCTATCACCACGCCCACGATCATTTCTTTTGCGAAAGGAGCCCCCATCGTTACTTCTTGGGACCATTGGCTTGGCCTCATTGACAGTAATTGTACGTCCATCAAAAGCCGTATTGTTTAACTTATCAATTGCAGACTTAGCCTCCTCCTCTGTAGCAAATTCTACAAAGCCAAAGCCTTTAGATTTGCCCGTATACTTATCTATGATCACCATTGCAGAGACCACGTTGCCAATTTGCGCAAAATGATCACGCAACTTGTCATCCGTAGTACCCCACGACAGCCCTCCTACAAAAAGCTTAGTTGACATCTTTATCATCACCTCCGTTCTTAACAAAACAAATAGTTAGAATTACAACCTGCTTTGACTATTTCAGAAGAAATAAGTAGAAGAGACAGCAAAGTGTCTTTCTAGCAACAGTTGAAAAAACTAAAACATTTGTTTTGTAAGTACAATTATAGACCAGAAACAACAATAAATCTACAACAGGTATTGTTTGACAAATACTCTTAAGTTAAATATTGTTAATAAGATATCTATGGAAAACGTTGGATACCTACTCTTTTTTTCATTTATAGGAAGTATCGCAGGGCTTATTGGAGGAATTGTACTACTTATTAAAAAGAACTGGGCAGATATCCTCACCTCTTTCTCTGTTCCGCTTGCAGCAGGAGTCCTCCTGGCACTTTCTCTCCTTGAGCTTTTTCCTGAAGCCGTCCAAGAAGCTGGCAACGGAGCCTTTACAATAGTTCTTCTTACTTTTGTGGCGCTTTTTTTGGTTGAACGCCTACTTTTTTATATTCACCACCACCAGCATACCTCTGGCAACCACCAGAGCGAATCAGGCGGTATGCCTGTTGCATTAGTAATAATAGGAGACACAATCCATAACTTTCTAGATGGTGTGGTAATAGGCACAAGCTTTATGGTTAACCCATACCTTTCTTTGCTTGTGTCATTTTCAACTTTCCTGCATGAAACTCCTCATGAAATTGCAGACTTTGGAATTCTTCTCTCCAAGGGATGGGGTAAAAAAGGAGCTTTTATTGCCAATTTTACATCAGCGCTTGCCACTTTTGTTGGAGCTTTCCTGTCCTACTTTTTTGCAGACAGAATACAATCCAGTGTGGGAATGCTTCTCTCCATTGCTACGGGGTTTTTTCTTTACGTAGCTACAACAGACTTTTTACCAGAGGCGGCACATTCGCCTAAAAAATATCTACTCCAGCAAACTGCGTTCTTCCTTCTTGGGATACTAGCAATTGCGGTGGTTGTGGCTGTATTTCCCGAAATTGATCATTAATAAATCTAGTGGTTAAGCACCTCAAGAATTTCATCCTCCAAAGACCTAAGTTCGCTTTCCAATGACAACTCAAGACTATCCCTTTCAACCCCAAAATAATCTAAGATGGACTCATCAAAAGAAATGTCACGCAACCTTTGGACAAACTCATCATGCTCATCATCAGGAACGCTTTCTAAAACAAGGCAAAGGGCTCGGTTTAGAACTATTCCATCAACCAGGGACCATAACTCCCACTTCTCTTCTTCACTCAACGGCATCTTTCTAAAAAACTTCTCCAGCCTACTGAAATTTAATCTATAGCCAAAAAACGTAAGCATATTAATTTAGCTTCATAGGATAACTCCAGTCATCTTTATATCTGACTGGACCAAGCTGAACCTTGTTCTCAGGATCATCCACAAATAATACTAGAACAGGACCCTTTTTATATTTGATACCACCAAGGTACTGCATAACTTCCGGGCTTCCACCAAATTGTTTACCAGTCCATGCTGCAGGTCCAGAATCTGCAATGGCAGCCACAACTGCTTTCCCGTTTTGAGTGTTAACCACTAAAACTTTCCTATACTTATACCAATTCTTTAGATATGGCTGACGCACACTCCAATCAGGGAGGTAAAGAGTCTGAACTGCCACATACCATCTTTCCGTCTCAATAAGATCATTTGTCAATTCTAGCTCGCTTGGTGCAAAATAACCCCAAGCCCCCCTTCCGGGTGCCATACCCGCCGCCAAAATATCACCTGCTCCATGGTAAGATAACCTATCCCCAGGATAGCGCATCAGGTGCTGCTCAGCTCCAATTAGCCCATAAATTGTATTAAGATGCTCACCTTCCAGATTGGCGTCAGTTTTAATGCCCAAACTATTAAAAATAATTTGTTCTACAAGCTTTTCTTCTGAATAATTCAAAGGGCGCACATCCGCGGGAAGAATATCCTTAAACACCTTCGCCAAAAAATTAGTTGGGTTATCCCTGTCCTTTTCAGTTACACCCTCTTCTAAATCTATCGAGGGAGGAAGTGACTTTAGATCTCTTTGGGGAGAAAAAAGCAATGCCCCCAAAAGAGCTCCTGCACTTAAAAATTTGACAGATTGCTCTCTCAACCTCCCGGAACCGAGCACGCTCGGATCAATATACCTTCCAATTTTGGGGTACTTTGTCAATAATTTCTGGCTTTCCTTGTTATATTTGAGCTTTAGCCTACTTCGGATAGCCTCTGAATCTATTTTATCCTTTGCTATCCGATGATAGGTTTGGGCAGGCAGTTTACCCATAATCAGCACTACTTAAATTTCATAAAGGGCGTACTTTAGTCTTTTTACAGTTTCCTCTTTCCCCAAGATAACCATAGATTCATTAATTGGGGGAGTAACTTTAGAGCCAGTGACTGCCACCCTTAGATCCATAAAAAAGTCTCCTGTCCTAAAATTATTCATCTTTACCGCTCTCATCAACCCCTCATTAAGACTATCCAAATTAAAGTCTTCCAATTGTGATATTACCTTTAGTGCCTCTTGAAGGTGAAGCTTGTAATTTTTCCCAAAAAGATTGGGTGCTGGTTTTCTAAAAGCAAAGAAAAAGCCAGCTAGGTTTTCAAAATCAGACAGTTTGGTTAGTCTTTCCTTGACTAGTGGAATAATCCTAGGCATCAGACTCTCATCGAAGCCATTTGTGACAAATGGCTTCAACAAATGCAAAAGTTCCCCATCACTTTTCTTTCTTATGTAATAACCATTAAACCAATCTAATTTATCTTTATTAAATATTGGGTTGGATTTTTGTAGGCCTTTTATATCGAAGGCTTTAATAAATTCTTCCAAGGTGAAAAGCTCCCTATTATCCTTAGGAGACCACCCAAGAAGAACTACAAAATTGATAATCGCCTCAGGAAGATATCCTTCTTCCAAAAATTGTTCAACAGCCACATTACCCTTTCTTTTTGAAAGCTTTCCGCCGGAAGGATCAAGGATGCTGCTGATATGACCAATGAGGGGGGCTTCAATCCCTAGATAGTCATAAACTAGAAGATGGATAGGTGTACTTGAAAGCCACTCAACACCCCTTATCACATGAGTAATTCCCATCTCATGATCATCAACAACTACTGCCAAATGGTATGTAGGAAATCCGTCACTTTTCAAAAGGATCGTATCCGCCACCTCACTAGAATTCCAACTAACCTTCCTATCCATTACAAAATCATAAAATTCTATCTCTTTCCCTTCGGGGACCATCAACTTTATTGCTCCAGAGGAAAGATTTTTATTCCGACAAGGATCTCTCAAGACCTTGGGAACACCACTCTCCTTAACATTTCTGGGTGGGCAATTGCAATAAAATGCATGACCGCTTCGTATAAGCGACATTGCGGCTCTTTCATAAACTCCAGTCTTTACCCTCTCAGATTGGACTACAGGCTTTTCATCCCAACTGATCCTGAAAAGCTTAAGTATCTCAAATATTTTTTCCCTCGCTCCTGCTACCTCACGTTTCTTATCCGTGTCATCGATACGAAGATAAAATTTGCCACCACTATGCTTTGCCAAAGCATAGCTATACAAGGCAGTACGCAACCCTCCAATATGCAAATATCCTGTGGGGCTAGGCGCAAAACGAGTTCTTATTATTTTCTTCTTCATATCTTTTAACTGATTTTAGCACCATATCAATCATTTAGCATTTACAAATGGTTGGCATTAATTTACTACATTAAAGGCCGGCAAAATAAAGTATATAATCAATTTATGACATCTCTTACAATTGTTTCAATCAGAGCCAGAAAGGCCATTAGGTATACTATTTACTTTATAATTCTTTTTTTTATAGTAAGAAGCGCGGTCAAGACGGCTATTGCTCTATACAGAAAGTTCTTTCCTCCAGCTCCTCCTCCACCAACTGTAGCATTTGGAAAACTACCTAAAATTCCTTTCCCAATAAGACCAGTGGCTGGGGAAATAACATACAAACTAGAGACTCCAGATAGTTCATCTCCAAAGCTGATCGAACAATTACCTGTCTTTGTCATGCCCGCCTTCACTCCCAAAATAAATGCCTTCACCGACGCTAAGCAAAAAGCTGAAAAGCTGGGCTTTACAGGGGGAGTTCAAAATATAAGTGACAAGATCCCCAATATGTATAACTTTGTGAAGAGAGGCTCATCAACTACTTTGACCATCAACATTGTAAATAACACCTTCTCAATAAGCTCGGATCTGATTGCCGATACATCCATCCTTCTTAAAAGACCTCCTTCCCCCGAAGCTGCTACTCAAAATATAATTTCCTACCTTCAATCAGCCGAAGCCTACCCAGAAGACCTTTCTGGAGAAGTAAAAACCCAACTTCTTAAGGTTGAGTCCGGTCAGCTCAAAGAGGCAATCTCGCTATCAGAAGCAAACTTCATAAGGGTCAATTTCTTCAGAAAAAGCATAGTCTTTAGGAATGTGACATTAAATAGCGTAACTCCCAATTTTCCGCGCTCGAATGTGTGGTTTGATACAAATGGGACAAACATCGTGCAAGGGGAGTATCATTACTTTCCAATGGATGAGTCCAAGAGTGCTACCTACCCCCTAAAAACCGCAGAGGAGGCATGGAAAGAACTAAATGACGGTAAGGCATACATCGCAAATCTTGGATCCAATCAGCCTGGCCAAATCACAATAAGACGCATATACCTTTCCTATTACGATCCAAATCAATACTCTCCCTTTTACCAACCTGTCATTGTATTTGAAGGAGACAACGGATTTTATGCCTATGTACCAGCCATTACAGACGAATACTACGGAAAGTCTGAGTAGATGTGATCTTGTCAAGACCACTTGTAACTTGATAATATCCAGTCAATAAGACTCTCTGTCTCTCCAAATCTATCTTGACTACCCAAGACAACAATCATGATTTTTTTACCATCCCTTTCCAAATAAGTGATAAGGTTTTCTTTGGCATTCTCAGTCCAGCCAGTCTTAACTCCCAAGATCCCATCTACTTTACCCAAAAGCTCATTTATATTTACAAGGTTATGAGTGATTTTGCCATCAGCGCTTTCCACAACAATTTTTTTTGTCCTTACTATCTCAGCTATAAATGGCCTTTGCATTGCATATTTTGCAACTTCAACTAAGTCGTGCGCAGTTGTATATTGATTTTTGCTATCAAGTCCCGTTGGATTCTCAAAAAAAGTATCAGAAAGCCCCAGCTGTTTAATTTTTAAATTCATAGCTACAACAAAATTTTCTTTACCTCCCGGGAATCCATTAGCAAGTGTCTCGGCGGCATCGTTGGCACTAAACATTAGAAGACCATACAAGAGATTACCCACAGTCATCGTTTCTCCTTTGACAAGTTTCATTTTCTGCCCTTCAACAAAAGTGCCCGGAAATGTCAAAACTTTCTCTAGAGGAAAATAATCCATCGCTACAAGTGCAGTCACTAGCTTGGTGGTTGAGGCAGGATACAATCTAAGGTTTGAATTCTTCTCGTAAAGCACAGTTCCACTCTCAATATCCACTGCTAAAGCAGATATTGCCGACAGCTGGGGTGCTGGAATATTACCTGTACTAACAGGTTTTGGCCTTTCTGACGGAGTAGGAGACGGGCTCAACGCCTGTCCTAAGACTAATCTTTGATCGCTTGGTCTTGAAAAGCTAACTAAAACTCCAAAGGCAACAATTAAAACAAGCGCTACTGTTAAGAAGATTGCATGCTTCATTAGCTCTTTTTAATTCTCTTTTCAGAAAATCTAAAATCAACTCTTTCCATATCACGGGGGAAAAGTGATGCCTCACGAATATTCGAAAGACCAAGAATTAGCATCGTAATTCTTTCAAGACCAAATGAAAATCCTCCTTCGGGGGGCATTCCATATTCAAAAGCCTGCAAGTACATTTTGAAATTTTCAGGATCCATGCCCCTTCCCCTTATTGCATCCACCAGATCATCATAATTACTAATTCTCTGGCTACCACTTAAGATTTCTACCCCCTTGAAAAGTAAGTCATAAGAAAGCGAATACTTAGGATCTGTTGGATCAGGTAGTGTATAAAATGCTCTCTTTTTGGTAGGGTAGTGAGTCACTGTTACCAAGTCTGAATTGTATTCTTCCCGTGCCCACTTTCCAATCTCTCGCTCATCTTCCGGTGCCAGATCATCTTCTTTGGTGTGATCAACCCCAGTTCTCTCCAGAATAATTCTCTGTGCTTCTCTCATTGTTATCCTTGGTATCTTGCCGTCAACCCTCGGGTTCTCAACACCATATTCCTTTAATACTTGCGGATACTTACTTGCCACAAATCCAATTGTATATTTGCCAACAAATTCAAGTGCATCCAAAAGCTCCTCAAAATTTACAAAACCCAGTTCGCAATCAAGCTGTATAGATTCCGAAAGATGACGTGTCGTCACTGACGGCTCCATTCGATATGCGTGTGATACCAAATATACTCTCTCAAATACAGGTACCATCATCTGCTTATAAAGCTGGGGTGATTGAACCAGAAATGCATTATGCTCGTAATATTTCACTCTAAAAACTTCAGCCCCACCTTCGGTCGATGAGGCAGAAATAGTTGGAGTAAAAATCTCAGTGCAACCAAGCTTTTTTGAAGCCTGTCTAAATCCCTCCATGATTGCCTCCTGTACCTTAAAAATATTTGATATTTTGATGTTTCTTAGCGAAATGGTCCTATAATCCAAAAGGGTTGGAAGGGTTAATCCTAAATCTTCCTTGCCCATATCAAAAGGGAGTTCTTTAGCCAAGGACAAGACTTTCACTTTTTCAACCTGTATCTCAACCCACCCCGTATCAATTTTCTCATTGACCATACTTCTAGGTCTTTCACTAACTATTCCAACTACTTCAACTGCAGACTGCGGAGTCAGCTTGGGGAGGAGATTAGCGCTAACACACTGAACCACTCCACTTCTATCACGCAAATCAAAAAACTTGATCTTGCCATGATCACGGATATTGACTATCCAGCCACATATAAGTACCTTCTTCCCAATCTTTTGAGGAGTTTTAACTATCAGTATCCTTCTCACTTTATCTTGTATTTTATTGTATTTTGTCAGCAAACGCCACAGTCTTAATATCTTTTGGAAAGCCTATTCAAAGTTGAATAGCCCCGAACACTAGATCATTTCGGTATCTCCCTAACAATCCCAAGGTCCTTTTTTATCTGCCTGCGGGCACTGGTCGTTCTCACAAAGTCAAGCCAGTCAGAATTGGGTTTTTGTGGATTTTTATTCTTGATTATCTCTACTATATCACCATTTTGAAGTTGGTAAGATAAAGGAACGATCCTACCTCCCACCTTTGCCCCTTTTACGTATCTACCTAGGTGAGTGTGTACAGCATACGCAAAATCGATCGGAGTCGACCCAACCGGCAGATCAAAAACATCGCCACGTGGAGAAAATACAAAAATCCTTCGGTTTAACACATCCAGTTTTACTGCTTGCATAAATTCTTTACCATCCTTAATCTCATCTTGCCAAGATGCCAACTGTCTCACCCAAGCTAACTTGTCATCTACAACTGTACCCATATTTCCTAGTTTCTCGTCCTCTATCCCTTTCTTCTCTTTTACCTCTGAATACTTCCAATGGGCAGCAATTCCTCTCTCCGCTAACTCGTGCATTTCAAAAGTTCTAATCTGAACCTCAACAATCCTGCCGTCCGGTCCAAAGACCTTTGTATGAATAGACTGGTATCCGTTAGGCTTTGGCTGTGCAATAAAATCAGATATGGATAAATTGGGAACAGTTTTGTAGTTTCTATGGACTATTCCCAGGGTAGCATAACAGTCTTTGACTGAATCCACCAATACTCTGAGAGCAACAATATCGTAAATTTTCTCGAAATTCCAATCTATATCCGGACGCTCAAGTTTTCGCCAAAGGGAGTAAAGCGATTTCTTTCTTCCTTCAATCTTGGCGTTAATACCTTCCCTAGACAGCTCAACTAGAAGGTTCCTTTTCATTTTGCTAATTGTCGATTCTGCCTTCTTATAATAATCTTCAGAAAGAGATTTCACCTTTTCATATTCTTTTGGGAAAAGATAAATAAACGCCAAATCGCTCAGCTCCGCTTTGACTTCACCAATACCCAACCTCTCAGCCAAAGGGGCATAAATCTCCAAAGTCTCCTTAGCAATTCTTGTCTGTTTCTCAGAAGGCAGATATCTCAATGTCCTCATGTTGTGTAATCTATCTGCAAGCTTGACCAAAACAACCCTTATATCTTTTGCCATTGTTACAAACATCTTGCGCAAATTCTCAACAAATACCTCTTCACTGCTTCCTCTCAGCCTAATCTTTGATACTTTGGAAACTCCATCAACCAAGACAGCAACATTACTTCCGAAACCTTTCTCTATATCTTCATACGTTGCTGCACCATCCTCGATGGTATCATGAAGAAGACCAGCTGCAATTGAAACCGCATCAACCCTCCATCCAAATAAAATCCTTGCTACTTCCAAGGAATGAATTACATAATCATCTCCACTAAGGCGCTTTTGTCCAAAATGAGCAGTCTTTGCAAATTCCCAAGCTCTTGTTATAAAGTCTATGTCAGACGAGGAGTACCCCGCTGATAACAATCTCTCTTTCAAATCCCTGTAATTTTTTTCTTCAACGTTACTCATATCTTTATATCCTTTATCTTAAGCTGAATTTGGGGGGTTCCGCTCCAACTATCCTCTTCTATCATGTAGGCAACTGACAGACGCTTCTTGTCGGATATATCCTTGTAATAGTCTCCAAATCCAAACCCTATGGCATCAATTATCTTATTTTTACTCTCCAACTTCAACTTAAGATGTTTTGAGCCTGTACCAACAAGCCTCAAATCAACAACCCTACAATCGCTTGTACAAAACACAGGAACAGGATTCCCTATTCCAAACGGCTCAAGACGAGCTATCATATTTGGCGTCCAGTTATCAATATCTGAAAAATCAAGCTCACAATCTATCCTTAGTTTCCTTTCTAAATGCTCATTGCTAACAATCTCATCTGCAATTTCACTAAGCTTTTCTGAAAACCTTTCAATATTAGAGGTTTTTATTGAAAATCCAGCTGCCATAGCATGACCACCAGCACTCTGGAGAAAATCACCAGCCTTACGAATCATTTCCACAATATTTACACCTGAAATTGAGCGTGCCGAACCCTTGCTATCTTCTTTCCCCACAGAAACTACAAATGAAGGGACATAAAACCTCTCAACAAGCCTGGAAGCCGCAAGCCCAATAACCCCCTCATGATAATTCTCATGTGCCAGAAACAGAATTTTTGACCGAGATATCCCTTCATATTCCTTCACCGCCTGTAAGACTACATCCTCAACAATCCTTTGTCGCTTAAGATTTGTGTCATTTAGAATTGCTGCCAATTGCTTGGCTCTATCTTTATTATTTGTACACAACAGTCTTAGCGAATCAAGCGCGTGGCTTAATCTGCCCGTCGCGTTGAGCCTCGGAGCCAACACAAATCCTATCTCATAGGTTCCAATATTCTCCCGTTTGATAGCGGAAACCTCATAAAGTGCACTTAATCCTGGACGGTTGGTTTTTCTCAGTTTCTCAATTCCATACTTGACAAGACTACGGTTCACGCCAACAATAGGGACTTGATCTGCAACTATCCCAACAGCTGCCAATTCCAATCCATCATATGACTTACTAACTAAGCCAAGTTTGCAGTCAATCTCTTTCGAAAATAGCCAAGCAAGTCCAGAACCGGAAGTTTCCTTTGAATAAATTATTCCCAACGCATCGGGAAAATTCTTCTCCGCCTCATGGTGGTCAACTACAATAACGTCAATTCCCAATTTCCTGGCAGCCTCTACGGCATCAAAAGCAACTATACCATTATCCACAGTGATAATTAGACTAAGGTCTGGATTTTCTGATTTTAGTTTCCTAACACTTTCGGGATTGATTCCATACCCTTCAATAAAACGGCTTGGAATAAAAGGGATTACACCTTTGCTATACTTAAATAAGCATTCCCACAGAATAGCTGTCGCGCAAATACCATCTGCGTCATAATCGCCATACACAGCAATCTTTTCCTTTTTCACAATTGCCTCTTTTATCCTGCTTATGGAAGTTGACATTGCCTCGCTACCAACTCCAATATCTTTAATTGTTATACTTGATGGATCAGGAGGCTCCAAAAACGCTCTAATTTGCTTTGAACCTTTTATCCCTCTGTTGGCAAGCAACAGATCTAATAGAACTTTGTTTTTGTCCGTCTTGGTTTCATTGTCCAATTCAGATAGAATTTCCCATTTATACTTTTTGTTTCCCATCACTACATTATTAAGTCACTATACATGTAAATTTAGATTTATCACTTAAAACATCTATAAAGTATAATTATAGAACATGAATATTGTCCTCCCCCCAAAAGTGATTGAAATAATATCAAAACTTTATGAAAAAGGATTTCAGGTATTTGTTGTTGGTGGAGCAGTAAGGGATATTATGATGGGAAGACCGGTTAATGATTGGGACTTGACAACCGACGCAACACCCGAACAAATCATAGAAACTTTTCCGGACGAATCATTCTACGATAACAAGTTTGGAACAGTAGGTATTAAAAATGAAAGTGGACGCCCGTACGAGATAACTACCTTCAGGAGTGAGTATGGGTATTCAGATGCTCGCCGCCCGGACAAGATTGTGTGGGGAAAAAGTTTAGAAGAGGATATCCAAAGACGAGATTTCACAATCAACTCTATGGCTATCAGAATACAAGCCAACCAAACAGCAAGCCATAACGTCGCCTATATATCTTGCGAGGGTGAACTTATTGATCCTTATGACGGCAGAACTGATCTAAAAAAAAGACTTATCCGTGCTGTTGGAGATCCCGGAAAGCGCTTCAATGAAGATGCTCTAAGAATGATGCGGGCTGTACGAATTGCTTCAGAGCTTGACTTTAAGATAGAAGAACAAACCCTTACAGCAATCTTTGCTAATCGAAAGCTGATACAAAAAATATCAAAAGAAAGAATACGTGATGAACTATTCAAGATACTTGCATCATCACACCCCTATGAAGGAATGATTCTGCTCAAAGACACCGGGCTTATGCAAGAAATTCTTCCTGAGCTTGAAGCAACCTTTGGGGTAGAGCAAAAATCCCCAGGTAGACACCACATCTATGACGTCGGGACACATTCGCTTTTATCGCTTAAATTTTGTCCATCCACAGATCCAATCGTACGTTTCGCCACACTAATCCACGATGTTGGAAAAGTCCAAACCTTTAAGCGTCTCGACAATGGAACTATCACTTTTTATAATCACGAGCTAGTCAGTGCCAAAGCCGCCAAAAAAATAGCTGATAGGCTGCATTTCTCTAACGAACAAAAAGACAAATTCTACCGGCTAGTCAGATACCATCAGTTCACGGTAAACGAAAACCAGACAGATTCTGCCATAAGGCGGTTTATAAGAAATGTCGGTAAAGAAAATGTAGCCGACATGATTGACCTAAGAGTAGGCGATAGGTTGGGCGGCGGTGCGAGCCAAACTTCATGGAGGCTGGAGCAATTCAAAAAAAGAATAGCGGAAGTTCAAAAACAACCATTCACTGTCCATGACCTAAAGATCAATGGCAATGATGTCATGAAAATATTCGGTATTAGACCGTCCCCTAAGGTTGGTAGGATACTAGAAAAAGTTTTTGATAATGTTGTAAAAAAAGAAGTTGCAAACAAAAGAGAGGATCTCCTGGAACATCTTAAAAGGATAAAAGATGCTACCGCTTAAGCATATATTAGATGCGACCACACAATCTCCAAAGACCTAAACCATCTTCTTTGGCTTTATTTTCTGCTTCCAAAAGCAATCCCTTGTATTTTACATCTGGTGAGACGGGATACGACCGTGCAAAGCCACCAACCACTAATTCGTGATTTACCATAATCAATTTCCCCCCATCTTCAACATAAACATACCGCAAAAGTCTCCCATATTTATCCTTATCAGAAATGTCCTTCTCTAGAATCACACCCCTTCCGGCAACAAGTTGTTTATTCCTCTCTCTTGCATCAAGTGCACCACACTCGTTTTGCTCGCCAATCTCGGGTGAATCAACTCCAATATAACGAACAATAACCCCATCATCTGTCCTGATTGTGTCACCATCGATCACCTCAGACACTCTAACTGAATTAGATGATTCATCTTTGGCAGGAAGGATTAGAGGTCTACTTTTCTTAGTAAAATCTGGGTTGTTAAAAGTATTTACCAAAAAAACAAGCACTAAAAGATTAAGTGCCATAAAAGAAAAACTCATTGCCTTCTTAATTTGCATATTTGACGGCGATTATATACCCCAGGTGTCCTTATAGCAAATAAACCCCGAGTACCCAAAACCATTGCGTGTAAATTCAAGACTTCTTCCGCACCCATCCAAAAATGTTATCCCAGTAAACTAAAAGGGGAACTGCCACAAAAGGGGAGGAGTAAGTGCCTGACACTGTGCCTATCAAAAGCGCTAAGGCAAACCACCTTACGCTTTCGCCCCCCAAAAGGAGAAGGGCAATAAGCATGAATACTATTGTCATAGAATTATTGAATGATCTAACCATCGTCTCGGTCAGTGCTTTGTTTGCCATATCTTTTATATTTGCCGAAAATTTCTTTTGGGTCTCTCGAATTCTGTCAAAAACAACAATAGTATCATGAACTGAAAAGGAAAGAATTGTCAAAAGGGCAGTAACAAAAAGAAAATCAACTTGAATACCCCGATAATGACCCAAAAGTGAAAATATCCCTATAAGTACCATACTATCATGGAGCATTGCCAACACTGCGGAAACCCCATATTTTATGCTTTTGAACTGGTATGCCACCCAGAGCATAATTGCACCTGCAGAAATGGCTATTGCAAAAATTGTCTTTTTGATAAGCTCAGGCCCGACAAGAGCCCCAACTGTCTCGACCTTGAGTTCTTCCGCACCGGAAAATTCAGATTTTACTTTGGCAGTCAATTCTTCAACCTTATCGGGTGTCAAAGGAACAAAGTGAAGGGTAAAAACTCCATCTTCCACTTTATTTATACTACTTGATTCAAGTGATACCGACTTCACAATCTCTTTTAACTTGTCCTCCCCAACTTCTTTCCCAAGCTTGTATTGGACTATGGTGCCGCCCAAAAAATCGATATCCAAGTTAAGTCCCCACCTGTAAACACTTACCATACCCGGAATTACAATACAAAGAGAAATAAAAAGATACAAAGGCCAATAACGCATCCAGTTCATTTTTTATTAACTTGTATGAGCATAAACCTAAGCAAATTTCTGGAAACAAATATTCCCGTAAATAACGAAACGGCAACACCCAATGCCAAAGTTATGGCAAATCCTCTCACAGGTCCTGAGGTATTAAGAAAACTAAAGTCAAGCGGATTTGCCAAAACAAATGCCGTAACAAAAGTTGCAATATTTGCATCTCTTATAGAGTCCCAAGCTCTCCCAAATGCAACTTCGAGAGCATTCATCAAATTCCTCTGCCGTCTTTCTTCCTTGAAACGCTCAAAGATTAAGATATTGCTGTCTACTGCCATACCTACTGATAATAAAAATCCTGCAATACCAGGCAAAGTAAGAACAACAGGAATTAGCTTATAGATTGCAAGAGTAACTGCTGCAAAGACAAAAAGGGCCAGATCCGCTATTAGACCCATCTTCCCATAATTTAATATCATAAATAAAAGCACCATCACTACTCCCACAATACCCGCTCTTATACTTTTCTGCACCGACTCTGCTCCCAGAGTTGCCCCAACTGTTCGTTGCTCAATCAAATCGACATCCACAGGGAGCGCGCCCGCATTAAGCTGTATCGCAAGATTTTTAGCTTCTTCAAAACTGAAATTACCGGAAATTTGTGCTGAACCGCCAACTATTTTCTCCTGAACAACTGGCGCAGAAATGGGTACATCATCAAGGAGTATTGGTAAATTTTTACCCACATTTCTCTCTGTTAGCTCAGCAAACTTTTTTGCTCCTTCATCAGTGAATTCTATCGACACAGCAGGTTTCCCAGTATTTTGGTCGTACACAACTTTTGCCCTCTTGAAATCGGCACCTGTCAAATCAGTTGGTTTTATTGGTTGCTTTTCGTCAACCCCCACTTCAGCAAAGACCAGCTGTGCTGTCTTGCCTATTGTTTTAATTGCTTCCTTTGTATCAGTAACTCCCGGAAGTTCAACTACAATTCTTTGCTTCCCCCCAAAGGAGGAGGTGTAAACGTTTGGTTCAGAAACTCCAAAGAGGTTAACTCTTCGCTCCATGACCTCACGTAAAGACTGCATGGCTTCTTCAATTCTTTGGCTGTCAACTTTATCAAGCCTTGCTTCATATACAAGATGGCTCCCCCCTGCCAGGTCTAGTCCCAACTTCAAATCAAAATTTTTCTTTAGGGAAAATTTTCCAACTGAAATATCCAAGTCATGACGAATAAATTTCCACTCAAGTGTCCGGCCAAAAAGTGTTACCTTCAGAGGAACTTCCTTGGGGATACTTAAATAAAGGCTAATTACAAAAATAATAATTATAAGAAGAACACTCCTTTGCATAACTACAATACCAAACTTTCTTCATCCCCAATAATCATCACCCGACTATTTGCTAGTATACCCTGAAGGAAGGGGTCTCTTCTTTTCTTTCTGAACTCTAATTCCTCACGGCTCATCACGGTGTAGTTTATCTCCTTCCCTCTTATCGACTCCTCTTTTCTTATGATAGCTGCCAGCTCCGGCAAAACCACTTCACCAACTACAAGAACATCAACATCATCATCTTTTCTCCTTGGCTTGCGTCTGACAAAGGATCCTGAAAACATAACATGGGTAATTTTCCCAATCTTATTTCTATTTGCTATCAATTGAGCCCCTAGTCCTGTAGTCTTACTCACCATGGATAAAATGTCTTCAAAAAAAATATACTCTTCACGCAAGCTGTAGTACTTTCTATTTCCTCGCACCTCACTCCTTAATACTCCGTCACTTTCTAATTTCTCAAGTTCTCTCCTTACAGCGTTTATCTCCTCTCCCAATGCACGCACTACTCCCCTCACATGATAAATTTCTTTAATGTTTCCAAAGAAAAGCTTAAGAATTTTTACCCTTACCTTCGAAGTTATGATGTCTGAAAGATCTGCCATGTTTTCGCGGAGCAGGTATGCGGTAAGCCTATTGTAGCAGAATTACCTCCTTAATTTAATATGATACTTTGTTACCAATAGGAACAGCTTCAATCCAAATCTGACCTCTGACAAACCTGATTTCTGCTCCTTTCATATCCCTAAATATAGTCCTGTCAAACTGAGTTGGTTTTTCCCAAGTAGCCTCAATGACATCTCCATTTTGAAAAACAAGTGCTTTTCCTTTTCCTG
>QZGF01000037.1_pt1 | contig 22755 bp, 20 predicted proteins | sample 1990021 | NCBI WGS metagenome assembly QZGF01 (sample SAMN10076523, study PRJNA491371) | Subsurface metagenome, whole genome shotgun sequencing project. | isolation source: subsurface fracture fluid from borehole BE326-BH2 | place: South Africa: Beatrix Gold Mine | collected 2015-06-18 | reverse complement strand
GCTTTCTTTACAACAAGCAAGGTTTCCCACACCGTTCCAACTTGATTGGGCTTAACCAAAATCGCATCGCAAGCTTTTTCATTAATTGCCTTTTCTACCCTTTCCTGATTTGTAACAAGCAGGTCGTCACCCACAACAGTTAGTTGTCCCTTAAAAGCCTCATACAGCTTTTTCCAGCTCTCCCAGGAGTCTTCATGGAGAGGGTCCTCAATGTGCGAAAGGTGATACTGGCTGTTCAAGTACTTGTAGTAGTCGATAAGAGCATCATCATTTAGAGGATTTGACTTATCTCTTATTGAATAACTGCCGTTCTTATAGAAAAATGACGCAGCTACATCAAGACCAAGAAAAACATCCCTTCCGATTTGATAATTTGACTCTTTAATTGACTCAAAAATTACCTCAAGAGCATCAGCATTTGTAAATAAGTTTGGAGCATATCCACCCTCATCTCCAACCGAGTGAATAGCCCCTCGCCTTTCAAGATTTTTTCCAAGTTTAATGTAAATTTCAACACCAATCTTGAGAGCCTCAGAATAAGTTTTAGAAGTTGCTGGAATTACATGAAACTCCTGGAAATCCAAGTTCCCAGCTCCATGAAGCCCTCCATTAATCATGTTAAACACAGGTGTAGGGACTCGAACCTTAGCATCAACACCAGCCCTTTTAGAGAGTGTATTTATCCAATTATAAAGAGGGATGTTTTGAACAATGGCAGCACATTTTGTACAGGCGATAGAAACAGAAAGAATAGCATTTGCACCGTATTTTGATTTATTTTTGGTTCCATCAAGCTCAATAAGTCTTTGATCAATTGTGGCTTGGTCAGTGCAATCAAGACCCCAAATCCCAGGCCCTAACGTCTCATTTACATTTGCTACAGCTTTCGAGACTCCTTTACCGTCATAGTTAGCAGGGTCATTGTCGCGCAATTCGACAGCTTCGTATGTCCCAGTAGAAGTTCCTGCAGGCACTGAAGCAACAGCTGTGTGTCCCGTATCAAGTTGAACAACAGTTTCCACAGTGGGCAAGCCTCTTGAATCAAGAATTTGTCTAGACCAAACTTTTGAAACCTTACTCATATAAATAAAACTACAACATTTTCTTCCTTGATACAAGTTCCTTTTCCGCTTCGTAAACAACCGATCTAACTCTATCAATAGCATCAGGATTGACCGAAATACTGGTAACTCCGTACCTAACTAACTTGTAAACCAAATCATCGTAGCTAGATGGAGCCTGCCCACAAATTGATGTAGTAACCCCATGTTTCCTACACTTTTTAATTACCCGCCTTAGTGACCAAAGGACAGCAGGAGAACGTTCATCAAAAGCGTTAGCAACCTCAGCATTATCTCGATCAGTTCCAGTAGTAAGCATAGTCAGATCATTGCTTCCAATCGACACCCCATCAATCCCAACCTTTATAAAATCTTCAATCTGAATGACATTTACAGGAATTTCTACCATCATCCAAAACTTAAACGTAGGACTTTCAAAAAGACCTTCTGTAGCAACCAATCGCCTGACTTTCTGAAGCTCCAATGGCGAACGTACAAAAGGTATCATCAGCCATAAATTGTTGTATTTTGAACGGACTCTCTTAATTGCTTGGATCTCAAGATTAAAGACTTCAGGTGATTGAATATAACGATATGCCCCCCTAAATCCGAGCATTGGGTTTGCCTCAACCGGCTCCCAAGACTCTCCCCCTGGGAGTGAACGATACTCATTAGTCTTGAAGTCGGTAGCTCGATAGACTACAGGTCTTGGATAAAAAGCCTTGCAGAAAACTTGCATATCCTTTGCTAGTTTTTCGATAAAATCGCCCTGTTTTTTATTCTTGATTGCTTCTTTTGGATGTATTCCAATCCCGGCTATCATAAACTCAGCCCTAAGAAGTCCCACTCCATCTACATTTCTTCTAGCAACTTCACTTGCCAGCTCCTTCTCAGCAAGATTAACGTAGATTTTTGTTGCGGTTTTCAAATCCTTGACTGTATCGGGAGTAATCTTCTTTTCGACAATTTTCACCTTTCCGCCTAGGTAGACAAAGCCCCTTGAACCATCAACAGTAACAATACTTTCATCCTTCAAAACATGGGTAGCCTCTTTTGTACCAACAACACAAGGAATCCCAAGCTCGCGGGATACTATTGCCGCATGTGAGGTCTGACCACCCTCATCTGTGATTATTGCCGAAGCCTTTTTCATTGCAGGCACATAATCTGGTGATGTCATTGGAGCAACTAAAACATCACCATCTTTTACTTTATTTATTTCCTTGGGGCTTTTTAATATTCTAACTGCGCCTGTGCCAATTCCAGGGCTTGCTCCTGCACCTGTTAGAATTGGAGCATCTGCAGTTTTGTAATCCGAAGAGGCCTTTTTCTTAGCCTCCTTAACTGTGGTGACCGGTCTTGTCTGGACGATAAACAACTTATCTTTTTCTTTTGCCCATTCAATATCCTGAGGAAAGTAATAATGCTTTTGTAGTTTATCTGCAATCTTAGCAAGTTTTATGATCTCATCATCAGAAAGCTTTTGTTTATCCCTTATGCTTTTGGGGACTTCCATCTGTTTTGTCTCCAATCCCTTCTTAACTAGCTGGATTGACTGATCGGAAATTTCCTTCGACAAAATATCAAAAGTTTCTTTCTGTACAACATAACGGTCGGGGACAACTGACCCCTGGACAATCATCTCCCCCAATCCCCAAACAGCCTCTATGATAATTCTGTCCTTATCGTTCGTCACTGGATCAATAGTAAACATTACCCCCGACACCTCAGACTGAACCATCTTTTGCACAATTACTGAAATCTTGACCTTCTCATGACTAATCTTATTTTGTACCCTATAAAAAATTGCCCTTGCAGTATAAAGCGACGCCCAACACTCCCTAACTGCCAAAAGTAAATTAGTATCACCTCTAATATTCAAAAACGTAGCTTGCTGCCCAGCAAAGCTTGCACCTGGCAAATCCTCAGCAGTTGCTGAAGAACGTACTGCCACTAAGCTTTTCTGAAAAGCACCCGACAACTTCCAGTACGCTCTTAATATTTCTTTTTTTACTTGTGATGGAATATCAGAGTGTAAAATTATTTTTTGTATCTTTTCAGATGTGGAATTTAGTTCTTCAGGATTATCAACATTTGTAACCTTTAGAATATCGTTAATCTTTTGCGATATCAGATTCTCCTCAAGGAAAATATCATACGAGGCAACTGTAACTGCAAATCCATTTGGGACAGGGAAACCAGCCTGGGTCATCTCGCCCAAATTAGCCCCCTTGCCACCAACCTCAGGAAGACTATCCTTATCTACATCCTTAAAAAAAAGAACAAGAGGTTTATAGGCAGGCATACTTTAACTATGATAGAACCAGTCTACGGTTTCTGCAATAAACAAAATCACTCATTGATCCTCTTCTTGAAATAATCAACCCAGACAATAGGAGTCGGATCCTGTTTATAAAGAATGGCGAGGTAAAAAGCCAAGAAAGATCCAAACTGGATTATCTCAAATGCCTGCGATATCGGCAGTTGTGACGATGCAGTATATTCCAAAACACCAATGCCATTTTCTAATATAACTTCCTTTGTTATCAAAAACCTTTTTCTGATATTTTCACTATACATACTTGAATTAAAAAGAATAAAAGCCACATTTTCCCTATTTTTTAGAGGGAATTTAAGTCCTTCAAGTAGATGATGGTTAGCCTCAGGTATCGTAAAATCAAAAGTCAAGGATTTTGCATTCTCGTTAAATTGGTTATTAACTGCATGAACTGCCCCCACCAGGTGTTCAGCAGACATAAAAAGCAATATCTTATCTTTGGCTTGAAGAGCAATCTTCTTTGCTAAGTTATCTATACCTGGAACTTCCACTTTATACTTATCAATCAAGCTCTCGGCAACCTGGGATATGCTTGATAAGTGTTTACTATCAAAATCAATTAACTTACACCTTGACAACAAAGCAAGCTGACTAACTGTCAGGTAACCCATGGCCATACGCGGTTGGTTGGATGGATTATAAACAGGATCAATAGTAAGAAAAGGAATATTAAACTCCTTAGAATGTTCAATCAGTTTTCCTCCTGTTGCTATTGTGAATATCTTTGCATTTCTTTTGTGTGCCTCAAGCAGATTAGATATAGACTCGGCTGTATTTCCAGAATAGCTAGTAACAACAACAAGAGTCTTATCATCAACAAAAGAAGGGATATTGTAATCATTTACTCTTACCAGTGGAATTTTGAGATCATTTCTGTAAACGCTCTCAATTATCCTAGCTCCGAGACCGGAACCGCCCATCCCACACATCAGAATGTTCTCTACATCAAGGTAAGAATCTGGAATGCTAACTTTAAGTAGGCTCTCCCATGCATGACTTAGCTGCTTTGGAAACAAAGTTATCGAATCATATATTCCACCTTTGTCGATATCTTTTATTACAGTGTTCGAGTCAATAATACTATTCATTAACTTCTTATTATCTTTAACACTTCATCTCTTTTTTCTTCCATCAACCTTTTCGATTTCGCCTCAAGAGTCAACCGAAGTAGAGGCTCAGTGTTGGAAGGGCGTACACAAAACCTCCAATCATCATACTCAATGCTAATTCCATCTAATCTTGATTGCTTAGCGTCTGAATACCTTTGTGCAATCTCCTCAATTTTTCCTTCTTTGTCCGCTACTTCTGAATTAATCTCACCCGATATGAAGTACTTTTCCATAACCTCCTTAACCGCTTCATAAAGCCCATTCTTAGAAGTGCTCAAATAACTTAAAATCTGCACAACCGGTATCATCCCGCTATCTGCATACCAAAAATCCCGATAATATGTATGACCACTGGATTCTGCCGCAAAAAGAGCATTAACTTCCCGCATCATAGCTTTAATATAAGAGTGGCCAACCCTACAAATTAAAGGAATACCCTTTGAATTTACTATTGCTTCCTCAAGTCCCCAAACGTACCTTGGATCATAAATAATTTTTTCGCCTGGAAATTTATCAAGCATTATCTTAATTAGCAGAGTATTCAAATAGTAAGGCTCCAAAAATACTCCATTATCTGCAACAAAGAAAACCCTATCTGCATCTGCATCCCATGTAACTCCCAGATCGCTCTTGCTTGACTTTACTAGATCACAAAACTCGACCCTGTTTTCGGGAATAAATGGGTCTGGCCTACCCTTCGGAAACGAGCCATCGGGGGTATCATTTAACCCCACAATTGTAATAGGAAGTTTACCTCTTTCTACAATCCGCCTAAAAACAACACCCGCATAGCCAAAATTAGGATTAATTGCAACTTTCATGGGTCTAACTTTTACGCCTGCAAACCATGAAAGGACAAAATCACAAAAATCATCCAAAATATCAGCTCTTCTTAATTGGCCCTTTTTTTCTTCTCTGTCATAACTATTACTTAATATTTTGTCTCTGATTTCGGACAAGCCAGTTTCAAGAGATATTGCTACAGGTCCTTCCCTAACCATCTTAAACCCATGCCACTCTGAAGGATTATGTGAAGCGGTAACCATTATACCTCCTGCTGTTTTAAGTTTGCCCACAGCAAAATAATACATATCAGTTGTAATTAAACCAGCATCCAAGACACTAACTCCGCTATCAAGCAGTCCCCTGATGAGAGCTTCCTTAAGAGAGTGGGAATGTAATCTCACATCTTCACCAACTAATACTTCCCTTTGGGGTCTTACAACACTAGAATACGCTCTGCCCAAAAGATAAGCAAATTTCTCATCCAAATCATTCGGATAAATTCCCCTAATATCATAACTTTTGAATATTGAGAAATTAAATGAGACAGCCATTATGTCCTTTATTGTAGGTTCTTTATAATAAATAAATCAAGATAGGTTGGCAAATCCGCCTTCCCAACTTTCGACAAATAGTCTATTTCACATATTTCCCCAATTAAAGACCTAATCTCATCCAGGCTAAGTCCACTTGACTGTACCACTAGTTTAGTTTTCTGCCATTCATTCAATCTAACAACCTTAGGGTATTTGCTGACTAGATACATTTGGACGAACCGTTGCCCCATAAAATACAATATTAACTCTGGCGGTTCTTTAATTAGAAGTTTCTTAAGAAGACCAATGCTTATTTTAGAATTTCCTCTCTTGAGGCTATCCAAAAAATTCCACAAAATCTTTGGCAAATTGTACCTTTCCACCTTGGCATTATTTATTCCCAACCTTGAAAGTTCTACCTCTTTCTTACTAGCTATAACAACAGCCAAATCTGGATTTGATAAATTCTGTCTAAACCATTCCTCTAGCCTTTTGGAAGCAATAATTTTCCCATCTACAATTACCGTTTTCTTGCTAAAAAAAAGGCCTTGTGATAACTTACCCAAATCTTCTGAAGTTTCAAGTCTTTCTATTGCAAATCCTTTTTCTTGTGAATTTTTAATAATATCAAAAAGCCTCTTTTGTACCTTTTCCTCATCGTCTCCTGTCAATAACAAAACTTTCATAAAGATCTAATCTTTGAAAAAATACTATTTACCTTACTATGGAAATTTCGAGGACCTCTTGCCTTTATATGAGGAACTAAGCTCCCGGAAAAATTTTTAGGAATGTGAACTAATTCATGGATTAAGACCTTTTTTTTCATTAGATAATCAAGTTTATCAAATCTTTCGGAGATTACTTCAATAATATACCGCGGATCTGTATCCAATACCCTCTGCCACAACCTTCCCAACCCCCATATCCGGGCATATGCTCTTGTCTTTGAATTATGGGAACGGCAAAAATACAAATTTTTTTCTACAATCCAATCTAGGCCAGCTTCAGATACTATTTCAGAGCATATTTTTTCCACATCTGGTGCCTTTTCCCATAAAACCCTCCCCTTTTTAGATCGAACTGTCATACCGCTAAAGGCACTACTCTTATGAGATCTTAAAAACCTCAGCACCTTCCTTAACAGGCTGAGCGACTTTAAGCCCTATTATGCTGCCACTTTTAGCTGAGTCTATTTTGTTATGTTCAACTTGAATAGAATCAACCGTCTGTTCAAAAAGGTCCTCCCCGCCTCTAACAAACTTAATCTTCTCACCTACCGCCAAATCTGCAATCAACTCAATGATAGCTACTCCAATCTTATCGTAATAGTGAGTTACCTTTCCGATCTTAAACATGCCATATATCACCCCCTCCCTTTTCAAATTCTCCCACCAACGCTCAATATATAAGTCAGGGCAATTGCCAAAGCATCAGCTGCATTATCAAAATGAGTTTTCTTGTGGGCTTTACTTTTAATACCATTCCCCAACAGCTTGCGCACTTGCCTTTGGATATCCTTTTTCCCTGCCTTTCCATTTCCTGTAATTATTTTCTTAACAGTAGCTGGAGCATATTCTATAACCTTGACTTTCATTCTAGATGCCGCAAGAAGCATGACCCCTTGTGCTTGACCAACATCAATTGCGGTCTTTGCATTACTTGCAAAAAATACCTTTTCCATCACAAAAAAATCAGGAGTGTACTTTTTGATTATCTCTACAACTTCATCAAATATATGCTCAAGTCTTTTCTCCTTATAGCCACCTTTGTCCGTTTCTATCAAACCCCATGTTACAACATCCAAACTATTATTAGAATTCACTCTCAAAACACCATATCCAGTAGTTGCAGTACCTGGATCTATACCAAGAACAATCATTTACTTGAATTATATTCTAGAAATTAAGATATGACAAAAATCAGTAATTTACGAAGTAAATTATTTTATACTTATTTCTGAGGTCAGTAAGGAATTTTTCAATCTCAGTCTGAAACTTCTGTGACTTAAGCTGACTTGAAATCTGATCTTTGACTGCTTCATATTTAGTGTCTTCGCCAAAGCTTTGTTTGTTCTCATTGAAGTACTTCTCAATTTCTTCCTCGCTTACAAACGTCTTGTCCTCCACAAGCATCTCGGCAAGCCTTTGGAGCTTGAGGGCATCTCGCAGGCTTTCCATTGTTTGGCCTTCCATCTTAAGCGCATCATCCAGATTGGTACCCCCCTGCTCAAGATTCTTCCTTATATCCTCAATTTGCTTGTCTATCTCAGAATCAGAAACAGCGTAATTATTGCTTTTGGCAGCCTGAAGTATCAATTCTTTGACAATAGAATTCTCCAACACTCTCTTGCCTGATTCTTTTTCCAGCTGGCGAATAATCTGATATCTGAAAATTGGTTTACCGTTGACTGTTGCTGCAATAAAGAGCCCCTTACTAAGATATAGAATGCCTATGACTACCAGAATAAGGAAAAAAGCTATAGCCTTCTTAGTCAAAAAAAAGGGCTTTGTTGTCTTTTTGTGAAGCGATCTTTCTTTGCTTGCACTATCTAAAGCACTTTTTGCAGATATCTTTAAGCCGGTTCCTTTCTTAGTTTTATTAGTTACCATTAATCAATGTACGAAAGATAATATACATTACAATTGACAAAAGTAAAGAGGAAGAAATTGGTATATAAATATTTATTCCCTTTTTCTCAATATAGATATCCCCAGGGAGAATAATCTCAGATTTCCCCTTTACTCTTAGGGCATAAATAAACCCTACAGCAATCAAATAACAAAGAAGAAATAATCTAAACGCACTCATGTTAGATAATCATAGAAGCAATTGCCAGCTTAAGTCAACAAGCAAATAAATTAGCTATTGAAATCCCCTCCCGTATATGTCCATAATGAGTTATGGACGACATCCCTTCGGTCCCACCATCAACCAAGACAGAAGAACAGCCCCCAATAAATGAACAGCCTGGTGTTCAAAACCCAATGAGCACGCAAGCCCAAGCTCAGCCAGCAAAAGCAGACATTGAAGCCAATGTTCCTGTCACACAAAATGTTAATCAAGAACAAAATAACAGCTCAGTAATATCCTACACAAAAAAACGTTCACTTATTGATTACTTTATATATGCTGTCTTGATACTAGCACTTTTAATCTGGGCGGTGGTTGGTGTTCTCTACTTTCAGAACCGCAAAGCCAAAAATCAAGAGATCAAGGAAACTACTCAAGAAATTACTGCTCTTCCCTCGCCAACTCCCACTCAGAAGATCTATAACATAAGTATCAAAAATGGAAATATTGTTAATAGTGACAGTCAAGGAAATGAAGAGATTTTAGTTAAGAAGGAGGATTTTGCTGCAGACGTCGGTATTGTGGGTTTTTCCAAAGTTAATGTATCACCCGATAAAAAAGACATATGTTTTGAATCATGGTCCCCCGCTCCAAAGCCAGCACTCTTTTTATCAGCAATCACTGGTGTAAATCCCTATCTCGTAGGTTACAATAAGAAAAATTGTGTTTGGTCAGAAGATAGCCTTTTGATTGCTTACAATGACATAAAATCAGCAAAAGAAGGAACTGATTTATACGTCTTTAATCTTGAAAACAAAAGTGAAATACTCTTGACCCCACATACTGCAACAGAAAGTGCAAAACCCAAAAATCACATCCCAGTAAGGTGGTCAGAAAATAATAAAAAGTTAATTTGTAAGTATTCTTTTGTATCAGCCCCAACAAAAGAATACAATTGTGAGGTAGATGTGGAGACAAAGTTTGTCAACTACCTCTAGCTCCATGCAGAAAAAAAATATTTTTTCACTCATAGTAATTTCTGTCATTCCATTATTCTACATTTCACTTAGGGCAAATAAGGCTTTTGTTGATAACCGCAACAATTACTCCCAGCAAATAAGCAATCAAAAAGGGAGTGCTCTTCCCGCAAAAACAGGATTAAACATTGATGGGTACTACATATCATGGTTTGAGGTCAACGATGTGAGAAAAATAAGCCTTTTTACAAACCTTCAGCAAAAAGAAACTTCCGAAAAGATAGCAATACAACACGATTGTATTTACCTAGTAAGTGCCGGGTTCTATGGTAAAGACTATAAACACATTGGATTATTTATCTCAGACAATAATAAGTTAAGTGATGCCATTGCAAGCCGGATGTTTGATGGTTTTTTTTATATAAAAGACAATAAGGCTTTTATATCAAACGAACCGAATTTGGACTCAGACATAGCACTTCAAAGCGGTCCGCTGCTTATTAAAGGCAATTCAAATCTCGACAAAAACTTTACTAATAAGGAGAAATCAAGAAGAATTTTAGTTGCAACCTCCAATAGTGGAAGCGTTATTTTTATGGTTCTATTCTCAGAGAACAGACTTCAAGGCCCGTCGCTTTCTGAAATAACAAATATAGTAAACAAACTTGAAAAATATCTAGGTATAGACATATTGGACCTATTGAACCTAGATGGAGGAGCGCACTCAGTATTTCTAACTCCAGATCAAAAAATTACTGAGGTCTCTCCAATAGGCGGCTTCTTTTGCATCTCCGAATAAAATTAGGCTAATGCATTTTTAATATGGGTTAATTTCTCACCATCAAGGCCAATGACATCAAACCTGTATCTATTATTCTTGAAGCTCTTGTGGATTAGAAAAAAATAGTCAATTGTTTTTAAAATCTTATCAATCTTGCGTCTGGTAACCGCCTCTACAGACGAACCAAATTTAGATACTCTTCTCTTCTTTACTTCGACAAAAACCAGTTCTTTGCCATCTTTAGCTATTATATCAATCTCTCCGAACTTAGACCTGAAGTTTCTAAAAAGAATTAAGTACCCCCGCTTTCTAAGGAATCCGCAAGCTTGAATTTCACCACGATCACCTTCTAAAACACTTCCCACGTTCTCAACAGGAGGTCATCTACTTGCGTCTTGTCGACCTTGTACCTATTTTATCAATTTGCCTTTTGGACTTGTTCCTAATATAGTATATTTTTGCCCGTCTGGTTCCCCTCGAAAGTTTTTTTATTATAGAAACACTTGTGATTGTGGGGGCATTAATTGGAAAGATCTTCTCTATTCCTATATTCTGCTCGCCAACTTTCCTAACAGTAAACGTTCTTGTCTCTGGACTTCCTTTTATAGCAATGACTGTTCCCTCAAAATGCTGGCTTCTTGTCTTATCGCCTTCTTTTACAGATTGGGAGACTCTTATTTTGTCTCCTATACCAAATTTTACGTCTTTGAAACTTAAATTTAATGCCATAACAAAAGGTATTCTACACTACTTGGAACCTGTCATCAACCGCAACTCTAATCTTTATAGCCTCCAGATCCTAATATTTTTCTAATCTCTTGCCGAAGAGGCTGGCTCCAGTTTATCCTGATATCTAAATTTAGTCTAGTTTTTCTTTTTCCCTCAAAGACCAGACAAACTTTGTGATCCCCAGGATTAGACACTAAAACATTTTTTAGCTTTTCCATCGCAACCTTATCTGTATGCTCTGGTATGGATATAACAGCAACATCCTTTTCAGCAATGATAGCCTCTTCGTCTTTTATTGAATCAACGATTAATGAAACATCTTCCTCTTTCCTATCAACTGTCCCTGAAATAAGATAGGGTGCATCTTCAACCAGCCAATTTCTCACCTTAGCATAGACTGAGGGAAAAATGACAACATTTATTACTCCTGTATCATCCTTTATCTTAGCAAACGCCATCTCTTGTCCAGATTTTTTAGTAACAATAACCCTAAGATCATTTAACACTCCCACTATGCTCACTGAGTTCCCAATCTCTGATGTAAAATTAACATCTAAAACATCAGAAATCTTATAATCGCTAATATCCTCAAAATTCTTCAATATTTCGCTAATGGGTTTTGCTGAAATGGAAAAACCAAGAAGCTCTCTCTCTAGAACTTCTATCTCCTTATCGGGCAACTCATCAATATCCTCAATAATATCAAAATCATTCTTTTGACCTATATCCTCCGAAGAAAAAAGTTCACTTTGGTTTTCGTCTTTTATCTTACTTGTGGGGCCTTTTTTATACTCTTCCACCTTTTTTAAAAGAGCAGCCCTTTTACCAAAACGGCTTAAAGCACCAACTTTTATTAGGCTTTCCAAAACTTTTTTGTTTACACGCCGGCTATCAACTCTGCAAATAAAATCCATAAAACTTGTAAATTCGCCCTTTTCTCTTGCACTGATTATTGAATCAATCGCTGCCTCCCCTACATTCTTAATTGCGTTTAGACCAAAACGGATAGCTTTTTTATACTTTGATGCCGGGTAATCTTCGATTGAAAACCCAACTGCACTCCTATTGATATCTGGGGGCAGAACTTCAATCCCCAACCGTCTACACTCGTTTACAGCTTCTGCAACTTTATCAGTATCGGAGCTTTCTGCACTCATAAGAGCACACATATATTCAACGGGGTAATTTGCCTTCATATAAGCAGTCTGGTAAGCCACAAGCCCGTAGCTTGCAGCGTGCGCCTTGTTAAATCCATATGATTGAAACGGCTCAAACAACTTCCATAGTTCCTCAGCAAATTCAGCGGTTTGGCCATGCTCAATAATCCCTTTTGTAAACCTTTCTTTCTGTGCTGCCATCTCCTCAGGAATTTTTTTACCAACCGCTTTTCTGAATTTATCAGCCTCTTCCCAGGTATATCCCGCCAACTCAATTGCACAAAACAGTAGATCATCTTGATAAACTATTAGTCCGTAAGAAGCTCCAAGAAATTTCTCCATTCGGGGGTCGAGATACTTTACTAATTTGGGATTGTGCTTCCTTTTTATATACTCGGGGATTTGTGATATAGGACCGGGGCGATACAGGGCAACCATGGCCATTATATCCTCAATACGAGACGGCTTTAGCTCCTTCAAAAACTTTGTCATTCCAGCACTCCCTAATTGAAAAACACCCATTGTATCTCCTCTTGCAAGCATCTCGAAAGTCTTTTTGTCATCAAGAGGAATTTCCCGAATATTAACCTTTTTCCCACAAGTATCCTCAACTATCTTTATAGCAGCGCCCAAAATTGACAAATTCCTAATTCCCAAAATATCAAACTTTATTAGACCCACATCCTCAGCAGCATGCATCTCATACTGAGTAATAATCTTGTCCCCAGAAGGTTCAAGTTGAACTGGTACCAAATTAGTTATCTCACTAGGAGCTACCACAACACCAGCAGCGTGCACAGATAAATGCCTTGCACATCCCTCAAGTTGAATAGCCAAATCGATTATTTTCTTTACATCCTCATCTGAATCGTACAAATTTCTCAATGTTTCAACTTCTTTCAAAGCTTTTGGTATAGTAACTGGAAATCCCTGTTTAGGCGGAGGAATCAACTTAGCAATCCTATCACCAACTGAATAGGGATATCCTAAAACTCTTGCAACATCCCGCACGGCCGCTCGTGAAAGCATTCTTCCAAAGGTGCATATCTGCGCTACACGATCATGACCATAGGTATCGGCAATATGCCTTAGGATCTCTTCACGCCTATCATCTGCAACATCAAAATCAATATCAGGTGGAGATGGTCTGTAGGGATTAAGAAATCGCTCAAAAGGCAAATAATACTTAATTGGATTTACAGTAGTTATACCTAAGACATATGATACAAGGGATCCAGCAGCAGACCCTCTAGTGTTTGTGATTATTCCTTTTTCATTCGCCCAATTTGCAAGCTCCATCATTATAAGAAAATAAGTCGAGTAGCCCTTTTGAGATATTATTCCAAGCTCATAATCAAGTCTTTTTATTTCCTCCTCTTTGGCATCTGGGATCTTTTTTTTGAGTTTGCTAAAGGCAATTTTCTTAAGATATTCATCAGCGTTAATGCCTTCAGGAATCGGAAAGCTTGGAAAAGACCATTTCCCCAGTGGAATCTCGATACTGCACCTCTCCGCTATCTCAACGGTATTTTTTACAGCTTCAGGTAAATCAATAAAAAGTTCTTCCATCTCCTCAGGCGTTTTAATGTAATAATCGGGGTTATCAATATAACGAAGACGTTTGATATCAGAAATATTTTTTCCTGTAGCAATGCACACCAGCGCATCTTGCGCCTGGGCATCATCCTGGGTTATATAGTGAGCATCATTTGTAGCAACAATTGGAATACCTAGATCTCTGCTTAGCTTTATAATTCCTTTCTCATAAGCTTCTTCCTCAACTGCCCTCTTTCTAATTTGCTCCTTTAGTTCAGCACCCTCAACTTTATCTATCACAGATTTATAATTATGTCTTTGTATTTCCAAGAAAAAGTCGTCTCCAAAGATGTCAAGATAAGACTCTGCAAGTTTTTTTGCCTCAGGATAATTCCCTTCTATCAAAAGGCTAGGTATCTGGGCTGCAGGACAGCCTGACAAGCATATAAGTCCCCTCCGAAGCTCATTTAATATTTCAATGGTGAAGCGAGGCTTATAATAAAAACCCTTAAGGTGGGCAATAGAGGTAAGTTTCATTAAATTTTTATACCCCTCGTAATCCTTGGCCAGCAAAGTGATATGAAAATTATCTTTTATTTTCTTTTCTAGTGACGTAGTAACATATCCTTCCATTCCAATTATTGGCTTTATTCCCTGTTTTAATGATTCTTTATAGAATTCAATTGCCCCATACATAACTCCATGATCTGTAATCGCTAGAGAATTCATGCCCAGCTTTGCCACATAGGCTATTAATTTTTTTATGTTACTTAGCCCATCAAGAAGTGAATACTCTGTATGGACATGTAGATGCACAAAGTTAAAGGTACTCATAGTTTACCTTTCACCTTCAAGGCATTGTTCAATTGTTGCAATATTAATGCCGGATCACCTTTACCTCTCAACTTCTTTTGCACCTGACCTATTAGAAAACCTACAACTTCCCCCTTGCCTTTGTTATAATCTTCCACAGCCTTAATATTTTCTGATATAACTTCTCTGACAGCTTTGGAAGTCAAATCTCCTGATGCGTACTCTTTTTTCATAAGATCTAGTATCTTCTTCATAAAACTCTCAGGAGAGGGGTATTTTCTGTCAAAATCTTTATTCACAATTAAATTAGCGATTGTTTTAACACCTACTTTATATCTACTATCTAGCCTAACCGCATGTTCAAAAAACGCTGCCCTTTCCGGCTCAGAAACCAGAACCTCCACATAATTTGAGGGTAGCCCATAATCCGACAAGTACCTATCTCTTTTTGCATAAGGTAGTTCAGGCAGTTCTCTTACAATCCCGCTAATAAACTTGTCATCAAAGACCATTGGCGGAATATCAGGCTCTGGAAAATAACGATAGTCCATTTCCTCTTCTTTAGATCTCTGGGAAAAAGTTACACCCTTGCTTTGATCATACCCTCTAGTCTCCTGTATAACCTTTTCTTTGTCTTTTAGAATTCTAATTTGTCTTTCTATTTCATACCTTAGAGCTTTATCAAGAAAACGAAACGAATTAATGTTCTTTAATTCAACCTTATAATCGGGAAGTCCAACTTCGCCAACTCTTCTAACAGACAGGTTTGCCTCTAGTCGCATAGAACCCTTCTCCATATCAGCACTAGAAATCCCCAAATACCGAACAATTAACTGAACCTCTTTTAGAAACTCGACAACTTCTTCGACCCTATTGAAATCGGGCTCCGTAACCATCTCACATAGCGCCACTCCGCTTCTATTGAAGTCAATCAAAGAATAACTCTCTTCATCATTACTTACATGCAATAGTTTTGCCGTATCTTCTTCAATATGAATTCTTCTTATGTTTATCTTTTTTCCACTCCTTAAAATAATATGCCCGCCACTGCATAGGGGAAGATCATACTGGCTTATCTGATATCCTTTTGGTAAGTCGGGATAAAAGTAGTGTTTCCTATCAAACTTCGAAAATCTTGAAATGCTGCTATTTACCGAAAGACCAAGCTTGATAACATCCTTTACCGCTTCAAGATTTGGAAATGGAAGAGAACCGGGCATACCCAAGCACACTGGGCAAACTTGGGTATTTGGAGGCTTTCCAAAATGGTCACTTGCACAACCACAAAACATTTTAGACATGGTGGAAAGCTCAATGTGTACCTCAAGACCCATTACTGGTTCAAATTTCTCATCCATAACTGTTTTTAACTTATCCTGAAATTATTAATTACACCATCACGTAACTGAATGCCACTATTATTTCTAATATAGATAGCTATTGACAAATATATCGCAAAAAATAGCAAAAGAAGTACCCTAACTCCAAAGATCTCAGTTATTATACCCGAGAAAAGAAGTGGAAAAATGTTAATAAGTGTAATTAGGAACCATAAATTACCTAATATCCTTCCTCTCATCTTTTCAGGAGAGAATTCTTGAATATGAGTTTGAAGAGGAATAATTGTTCCAACAAAACATGCTCCTAATGCAATAAAAGTGCCAAAATAGACAACAAGCCTTAACGTTTGTCCCTCAATCTCAGGAAAAATTAAAGTAATAAGCGCCAAAAGAAATGTCATCATTACTAAGCTTCTATAAATAATACTTAACTTTCTTATACCTTTTTCAAGGATCCTTGGAACATAATACGAAGCAATCACCGAGCCTAGTATTGTTGGCGTCACTATCAAGGCAGACCCATAATCCCCAGGTGCTCGTAGCACTTCCTTTGAAATTACAGGAATATTTACAACTACTACAGTTAGTGAGCAATTAAGAACAATCTGCAAAAGATATGAATACAGAAGCGATCTTTGACTCACTACGTATCTGTACCCTTCAAAGATCCTTTCGATAAAGTCCCTAACTAGCGATCCAGGATCTGATCTTTTACCCATGATTCTGAGCTCTGGAAGCTTGGTGACTGCCAAAAAAGCTGTAAATAGAAGAAGTGCAGAAAGGTATAGAGTATTAACAAAGCCAAAAAAGCTATTTGAAAGGCTTGCCAAAAGAAAACCAATGATTATTGATATCTGGACAGTTGTGAAAAACACACCGTTGGCAAGTGCCAAACTCTTCTTCTTCACGATCTCGGTCAATGCTACCGATTCCGATGGCACATATAGCTGGTTTAGAGTCGAATACAAGAAAACAACAATATACATTGTAAAAACGGATCTATTAAAAGAGAAGCTGAGAAATAAAATTAGTAAAGACTGCAGAAGATTTGTAAACATAAGTAGTTTCCTTCGGTCGAAAGTGTCAACAATAGTTGCAGCAAACGGTCCAAAAATCAATGATGGGAGGGCGTAAAAAATCCAAACTATTGAAGTAGCAATGGGAGACCCAGTCTCATTATAAACCTTTAGAACAAACAAAAAATTAAGAAGTTGAATAGTAACCTGTGATAGGGATTGTGATACAAGAAGATAAATGAAATTCTTGTTGGAAAAAAGGTTGGTCCATCTTTTCATTTTTCTAAACAGCAAAGCTCACACAGGAATAAACTTGTAATCCGTCATTCTCTCAAAGTCGCCTGCTACCTCAAATAAAATTTCCTCCGAAAACTTAGGCCCCATAAGTTGGAAACCTAACGGAAATTCCTTGTATCGACCAAATGGGACTGACAAAGCTGGAATACCGGCTATGTTTGCAGGAACAGTTAAAATATCAGACAAGTACATTTTTAAAGGATCAGCAGACTTTTCCCCTATCCTAAAAGGGGTTGAGGGGGAGACAGGAGAAATAAGAACATCTACACTCTTAAATGCCTCATCAAATTCATTTATTATTAATGTCCTTACTTTTGAAGCTTTCTTATAATATTCATCATAATATCCTGATGACAGCACAAACGTCCCAAGAACAATTCTTCTTTTTGCCTCCAGTCCAAACATTTCCCTACTCTCACCAAATCTTATCCCATCATATCTTGCAAGGTTAGATGAGACCTCTGCCGGCTGGACGATATAATAAACTGAAATCGCATACTTGGTTGAGGGAAGTTTCACTCTTTTAACCTTATAACCTCCACCTTTAAAGACCTCTAATGCCTGCATCACATTTTCAAGCACAACAGGATCAACATCTTCGCTAAAATATTCATCAGGCACACCAATTACGGGTTTTCTTCCAATATGAAAGCCTCCATTTTTCAACGTAGCATCTCTCCCATCGGTCCCTCGGACTACATCAAATACTTTTTTACAATCACCAAGATAACCAGAAAAAACCCCAACACAATCAAGAGAAGAGGCCATTGCAACAACCCCATAGCGTGATACAGCACCATACGTTGGCTTAAGTCCATAGATCCCACAAAAATTTGCCGGTTGGCGTACAGATCCTCCCGTATCGGTACCAAATGAGACATGAGAAAGACCTGCGGCTACACTAACCGCAGACCCGCTAGACGATCCTCCGGGCACAAATTCATTATTATGGGGATTTAACGTCGGACCAAAATCACTGTTTTCTCCCGAGGCTCCATGTGCCCATGCATCGCAATTTGTTTTTCCTATCATTATCATACCTGAAGTATGAGATCTTTCCACAATAGTAGCCGAATACGTTGGTATATATGACTCAAGAACCCTTGATCCTGCTGTGGTTCTTACACCCTTCGTAAGAAAAAGATCTTTATATGAGACAACAACACCCAAGAGGGGCAATCTCTCCAAAACTGCCCTACCGTAGGAACTAACTAGTTTATCCTGTTTTTTGGCCGCATCATAAGCTTGTTCTCGTGTTACAGTAAGAAACGCATTAAGATGCTTCTTTTCATCAATTTTTTGCAAAAAATGGTCAACTACATCTACACATTTAATATCGCCACTTAGAATTGCTTTCTGTGTCTCTGAAATTGATCCAAACATACTAAAATTACTTCTTTTGCAAGACAATATCTGTCTTTACAAAACCATTAAGAGTTGACTTGGAATTATATAGTGCATCCTCTGTCGCCATTGAACTCTCAATTTTGTCCTCACGAAAAACATTCTGCAATCCTGTGGTCTGGCTGGTTCCCGGTAAATCAACATTCAGTTGTTCCAGGTCACTAAAATAGTCAAGGACTTTAGCAAGCTGAGGAGCTATTACTTCTAAATCTTCTTGGCTTGCAGATAGGTGTGCCATAGCCAAAAGTTTTTTCAGCAATTCTTTTGAGATCTTCTTTTCCATCAATTTTTATTTTATAACCAAATACCCTTTTTTACATCTTGGAATAAACTCGTTGTTGATTAGACCCTCTATTATATATACAATTTCCTTAATGTATACGCCTGCCGAGATCAAAAAAAAAGATAGATTTCTGATTATATTCTATGTAATATACTTTAGTTGGTTGCTTCTGACCACCTACTTCAGCCAAAACAACTTTTACAACAACTTACTAGTGGCAGTTGCCACTCTCGTCTATTTCATATTCTTTAACGAGACGTTTGATCTTTTTGTTTTCGCGCTTGCAACAGTCGGGTCTTACATTATTATCGGCAATACAAAGGGGTATCCTCAAATTATTCTTGAGATCGAGTATCTAAAATCCATTCCATTCTGGACATACGCTTCTTGGGGATTTACTGCCATTGCTCTTAAAAAACTGTTTTCAATAATATCAAGAAGGGTAGATATCTAAAAAAACTTACTGCATTTTTAATAGCTCATTGATTCTTTCTTCAACTGGAGGATGGGTATTAAAGAGGTTTGCAAAAAGACCTATTGCTTTCTTTGTACCTCCTTTGAATGGGTTTTCAATATAAAGATGCGCGGTCGCCTTATTTGCCACCTCCAAAGGCTCAGGATCACTGGAGATTTTCTTTAGCGCTGAAATTAATCCCGATGGCTGTCTTGTAATAGACACCGAAACTGCATCTGCCATAAACTCACGCCTTCTGGAAATTGCAAGTTGGATAATCTGTGCAATAAGTGGGGAGAGAATTGCAAAAACAATACCAATAAAAAACAATATTATGGAAGCTTGCGACAATTTCCGGTCATTGTCATCACTTCTTAGGCGAATGCCCATTCTCAGAAGCCAATCAGCAAGAAGAGCAATTGATCCAACAAGCACAGAAACAACCGACATTAGCCTAATATCATAGTTTTTTATATGCGCCAATTCATGCCCTATGACACCCTCCAGCTCTGTTCTTGAGAGTTTCTCAAGAAGCCCTGTGGTAGCACATATTACAGCGTGTTCTGGATCCCTACCAGTTGCAAAAGCGTTTGGAGCACTATCCTCAATAACATAAAGCCTGGGTTTTGGAAGTCCAGCGCCAATTGCTAAGTTCTCGCTAACCGTATAAAAATTAAAATATCTCTTCCTATCAGCCGGCTTAGCGGACGAAATTCCAAGTATAATCTTGTCTGAGTAATAATAGCTAGCAAAGCTAGTGAGTCCCGAAACTATTAAGGCTATCCCTAAGATACCTAAACCTCCTGGCTCATATCCTAGATAATACCCAAGTGCGTTACTAAGAACATAAAAAGCAATGCAAGCAAAGACAAAAAAAGATAAAATAATAATATTACTCTTTACCTTGTTGTACGCAACTGATTCGTAAATATTTTTCATGAGCAAGCCAAAAACAATAAGCTAGCTTAGCTTTACCTTTGGAGTCTTTAGATCTTCACTATTGACTTTGACTGCTTCTGACCCCTCCGGCATAATAAGCCCCGGCTGCTCCTTGAACCCAAAAATGGAAGCAATTAGACTTGACGGGAAGGTGGCAACCTTGACATTGTAATCAGCAGTAAGATCAATGACTAGCCTTCTTGCATACATAACTTTATCAGACGTATCCCTTAACTCGTCCATCAGTTTTTGTACAACATCACTTGATTTAAGTTCAGGATTGCTCTCAACTATTACTTGGATATTTGGCAAGATTGATGCCATCTTAGACGCTGCGTCAGACATCTTTTGAGGATCGTTAGAATCTAGCGCAGTTGAAATCATTTTTCTTGCCTTTGTTAGATCCTCATATATCCCTTTTTCGTGCTTTAGATAACCACGAGCAGACTCTTCCAAATTAGGTATAAGATCAGATTGCCTTTTAAGCTGGTTGCCAATTTCCTGAACTGCTGCTTTAATTCTTGCTTTACTTGATACAAAAAAGTTATAGACAGAAATGACCCAAAAGACAACAATTACTAAAAGTAAAAAGAGAAGATAAATATAGTTCATAAATAATCACCACCTTCCAGAGAGCTCATTCGCATTAAATATACATCATTTTAACATTTTTTCAAAATCTTCTAAACTGCTGGTATTTACAATGTCACTTTTTTTCGCCCAACCCCGTCTTGCAACATAAATTCCATAAATAATATTTTTTAGATGGTCGACATGGTGAGCGTCTGTTCCAATCGTCAATTTCACACCCTTATCAATAGCTTGCTTTACCAAATAATCTGGTAAATCAAGTCTCATTGGATCAGAATTTATCTCTATCCATTTCCGGTTTTTTGAGCAATAATCAAAGACTTTTTCCCAATCTATCTCAACACCCTCTCTTTTCGTCAGTTTTCGGGCAGTAGGGTGGGCAAGAATCTTAACTTTAGGATTTTCAAGCGCAGACAAGACCCTCTTGGTCATCTTATCTTTATCTAGCCTAAAACTAGAATGTATTGAAACTAGCGCAAAGTCCAAGATCTCAAGTGCTCTTTCAGATATTGCAAGCTTGCCATTAGGTAATATATCAATCTCAAGACTATTGAACAATTTTTTTATCCTTCCTTGCTTAGACAATGAGTCATTTATTTGTTCTATTTTTTCTTTTTTCCTCTTGAGTATGTCTATAACCTGCGCTTCAGTATGACCTCTCTGGCTTGGGTTATGCTCAGTAAGCGCTACATACTCATAACCCATCTGGCTTGCGTACTCAACTATTTCTTCTATTGAAGATAAGCCTAAATCATGACTTGTCTCAACATCAAAACTGGAATGAACCTGCAGATCACCTCTTAAATCACCAACATCAACTAGTCTTGGAAACCCCTCTTCACTCAAAGCAACTTCTATCTCTCCACTGTCCTCTCTTAATTCCGGTGGAATCCATTTTAAACCAAGTGCTAAGTAAAAGTCCTCCTCCTTCTCAAATTCATAGATCCTTTTCTTTCGGTTATATGTCCCAAAAGGAACATCTTTTTTACCTTTGACAACTTTTATTCCCTTCTCAGAAAGGCTAAGCCCAATCTTCTGAGCATATTCTCTTAGCTTTATATTATGGTGTTTGCTGCCTGTAAAATGCTGTAGAAGTGAACCAAAGCTTCGCGGGCTTTGTACTTTCATATCTACCCTTACTCCACTTGGCAAAAGTATGGAAGCTGATACATCACCCTTCTCAATTACTCTTTTTTTGTGCGGGAATCTAGCAAAATGATCAATCGCCCCTTTAGCGTCCTCCGAAGCAACTGCAATGTCTATGTCCCCTATCGTTGCACACTTTCGTCTCAAGCTCCCTAATGCCTCAACGTAGACAATTTTCTCATGCTTTTTCATCCACTCAATAACTGAATTGGACAGTTCAATAGCATAATTCAAAAGATATCTCTTCTGGCTTTTACTAGCTTGATCAATTGCATCAATAATCTCCTTTTGTGATTCCTCCCCAAAGCCTTCAATCTCAGCGATTTTACCCAATAATCCATATCTTTTAAGGCTTCCGAATGGATCTTTTGGATCAATCTTTAGATATTTTGTGAGCTTATAAGCAGTCTTGGGCCCGATTCCAGGAAGCTTAATCAACTCAAAAACACTGGGGTTGATCCCTGCCAGCACATCCTTAAAATGACCACATGTGCCTTTCGTAAATAACTCTCCCAGATATTTTCCTATTGCCGGGCCAATTCCAGCCACTTCTGCCAGCTTCCCATCGTCATAAAGATCCTTAGCCTCACTCCCTAGATGTTCAATCGCATCAGCTGCTCTTTGATAAGCAACAATCTTAAACTTACTTGCTCCCACCTTTCCTGCTATCATGTC
>QZGF01000035.1_pt1 | contig 22956 bp, 27 predicted proteins | sample 1990021 | NCBI WGS metagenome assembly QZGF01 (sample SAMN10076523, study PRJNA491371) | Subsurface metagenome, whole genome shotgun sequencing project. | isolation source: subsurface fracture fluid from borehole BE326-BH2 | place: South Africa: Beatrix Gold Mine | collected 2015-06-18 | reverse complement strand
GGGCGGCACGGGGACGACTCTGACAGCGGCGAATATCGTTGCTGGCTTGTATGAGTCGGTTCCCACAGCGAACTTGACGTTGACCACTGATACGGCGACGGCCATCGTTGCTGGGATTGCGGGAGCCTCCGTCGGCGACACGATCCGGTGCTTTGTGGCGAATGCCGCAGGTGGCGCGTTCACGGTGACGCTGGCGGCTGGCACAGGCGTCACGCTGCGAGGCAACACCGCAGTTGCCCAAAGCAAGGTTGCTGAACTCATCTTCTTGATTACAGCGGTGGCCCCTCCGGCGGTCACGGCATACGCGGTTGTGAGCGCGTAGAAAGGACAACAATATGCCTGACCACGGTTATGGCAAGATTTCCGAGAGGGATCTCAACTTCTCGAACGACGGTGGGCCTGACCCGCTGACGCCGCACGCGGCCCAGCGAGCCGTGTTCGCGTATGACTTCACGGTGGATGGTGGCGCTGTTGGCACCATCACCCTGCGTGGCGATCCGATTCCGGCGAATGCGGTGGTGCTCAATGGGGCGCTTGTGGTGACGAAAGCCTGCACGGGTGGTGCCAGCAACACGGGGGCTCTCAAGATTGAGGGTACTGCTGAGGTGTAGTGAGGGTTGCCTCCCCCCTGTCCCGCAAAGGCAGGGGGGAGGCTTAGCATAAAGGAGACAACCACGCAATGCCAGACACGGCTATCGGCAACCTTACAGAGGAAGCACGCAGCGTCCTGGAGAAACAGGAGCAGGCGACGCAGGCTCTTGCCCAGGCAAAGGCGGAAGGCAAAGTCAAGATCGAGGCGATCAATCCTCGCTACCGCGTCTTCGTCGCGCCTGTCGAGCGGAACACGCGCTTCCTGATCAACCCGGCGGAACGTACCTTCTTCTCGATTACCGATCCAAACGTGCCCGGTGGGAAGCGCAATCTGAGCACGGATCACGACATCTGGATCGAGTTCCATGATGGCATCGCGGACATCGACACCGCGACGCCGGAGGGCAAGCGAATCCTGGAGTGGGCGCAGGCGCACCCTGAGCTGTGCCGCGACATCGCCGATCCGCTGACGGAACCCTGGGCCATGCTGAAGTTCGGCCAGTGCCCCACGTCCCGGAGTGATGAGACGGTGGCGAAGGGGCTCGACATTGACAAGCTGCTGGCGGGCGATCCTCGCTCGGTGGCAGTCAAGAACTCGATGGCTACGCGCGCTCGCGAGTCGTATGAGACGCTGAATGCGTCGGACAAGTAAGCGATGTCGTGGTATGTCGATGAGGCAGTGATCAAGGCGGGGGAAACGGTTTCATCGACCGTCCCCGCCCAAGACCGCACCATCGTTGCGGTCGAAGCTGATCGTCCGGTGCTGGTGCAGGTCTATGGCCGCATTGAGCACGAAACCTTTAGGCCGGTGGGGGCGCAGGATGGCCCCCCGAATACCACGATTGACCTACGCAATGGCATCGCAGTGCTCTCGATGGCGGCTCTACAAGGCTTGTCCGAGTTGCAGTTTCGGATCAAAGCCCCTGTGGCTGAGGATGTGAACCTGCGCATGTCTGTAAGGACGTTCCCCAATGACTAACATCTACGAACTGCAAGTGGCCAAGGTCGTGACTATTGCCAGTAGCGCAAGTCTGTCGGATGCGCTGAACATTCAGGGCTACGACGTGGCGGCGGTGCAGACGGATGCGAATCTGGCGTGTTCGGCCATCACATTCCAGGGCAGCGTTGATCCGGGACAGATCGCCTTGGCGGAACTGGTCGATGCGTCCAACGCGGCCATCCAGATCACGCACACTACGGCGACCGCGACCTGCCATGTGTTCCAGCAGACGAAGGAAATCCGTGGGATCAATCAGATCAAGGTGCGCGCTGGGACGGTGAGTGTCCCCTCTGTCCAGTCGCTCGCGGTGAATGTGTGGCTTGGGCTGCGTTACGCTGCCGCCTAGGAGGTAGCTTGTGGCCTACACCGTCGCGAACCTCAAAGCTGATCTTGCGCTCCGCATCCATGACGTAGCCAATGCTGAGGTCACGTCCACACAGCTCCTCAACTTCATCAACATGGCGGTGTATGATGCAGACAACGCAGGCTGGCTCAAGCCAGTCAACGACGACACGTCCCTCGTTGAAGCCATCAACGTGTTCGACTTCAACATCCCGACTGGCCTCATCTACGTCAACAGCGTGCGCCGCGAGAATGTCGCGACGCTGACATACGACTTTGAGTTCCCCGACAACTACTGGGACTTACGCCTGATTGGTGGCGTAGCGCAACTGCATTTCGATGAGCGGGTCTACCTGCCCGATGCGGGCGCGCACCTCATGCTGATGGGCCAGGGGCGTCCCACGATCTACGTATCCGACACGGACACGATTGACAACATGTTCCAATCGTTCCTCCGGGAGCGCGCCACGGGCTATGCGGCTGCGTTCGTGGCGGGTGGCATCAGCCAGTATTCGCAATACCGCCAGCAGTTATCAGACAGGGCCTTCGCGATCTCTGAGATGCTGCTGGCTCGCTCGCCTCAAGAGTTCCGTATGCAGCCCAACTCTAAGAAGGTGCCCGGTGCTTAGCGCAGGGTTTCCGAGAAAGGAGGTGATTGCCAATGCCTCACGAGAATAGTATTACGCTCAACGGCCAAACTCTCCTGACGGTCGGGCCGGTTTCCAGCCGGTCTATTGCCGAGTTCCAAGCAGGGTTCAAGATTGGGAAAGCCACATACGATGATCGTGAGCATTGAAGCGTGCTTTCTTTCTTCCGCTCGACGACTTCAGTGGCGGCATCGGCTCCAGGGTCATTGACATCCATGAAGCCCTTGGCGGCTACTGGGACAGCGACATTGGTGGGCTGGACGTGCGACAGCCCTCGCATATGGTGCTGCCTCCGCTGCCAGTCACCAATGCCTTCGGCACGAATCCGGATGTCATCGGCATCTTCGGCGGCAATGCCCGCTCGATCCTTACGACCAACATCAACAACTCAGCGGATGCTATCATCTGCGGGGTCGGCAACAAGATTTACCGATCCACGGATGGAGTCACATGGACTGTAGTTGCGACGTTGCAGGGGGCGGGGCCTGTCCGGCAGGCCAGCGCCGTCCCTGTCATCTTCGACTACCTGTCGTCGCCGATTTCCCTGCCGATCAAGTCCCTCACGCAGGCCGCGAACGTGGCGACCGCGACCACGAACATTCCTCATGGTCTGGTCGTGGGCAACGTGATTTCGATTGCAGGCGCGAACAACGCGAACTACAACGGGTCGTTCACGGTGGCCTCTGTGCCCTCGACGACCACGTTCACGTATGCCATCGCAAACAACCCCGCGTCTCCCGACACGAGTTCGACGATCACGTACAATGCCCCGCCGACGCGGCGGCTCTATGCGCTGACGATTGGCGGCGACCTCACGTCGCGCTACTGGACGAGCCTGGATGGCATCACCTGGGTTGAGCAAAGCCGGACGGTGTGGGAAGGCTTACCCTGGGACGGCAAGATTGTGGCGTCTATGCCGCTGCCTGCTGGGAGCCCGTATGGGGCGCAGGGCACCATCGTTTGCGGGTTCTCGACGGATGGCCTGACCTGGAACATCGACCAGGTGGCGAATGGCGTTGACTTGCTCGATGGTGGGGGTGCTCGGCCCAAGTGCTACTTCCAGGGTTTGCCCCACTGGATCGGCGCGGCTGCGGCTCCGTGGGGGGGCGTCACGCCCTACTTCATCGACAATGGACAGGTCTACGCCCTGAACTTTGGCCTCGAAACGTCACAGTTGATTGAGGAAGTGGGCGACAAGGCGCGCATCACGGAAGGCGCGGTGTTCGAGGGCTACGTGTACTGCACGGACGGCTACAACATCTGGATCTACGATCCGGGTGCGGCGCAGACCGTGCGGCGTATCGGTCTCTACAAGTATTTCGGTGCGCCTCCGAGCTTTGCCAACATGACCATCTCGCACTTCATCGGCGGTACCAGTTACCTGTATGTCGTGCTTCAGGACAACGTGAACAGCAAGTATCGCATCGTCGCCTATTCCGGTTCGGGCTGGATTCCCATCGGCCCAGTCCAGACATCGGCGGTGCCCTACACAGCCAACATTGACCGTCTCCCCGTCGGTCAGGCGCTCAGCGTCGCCAGTCGGTACATGGACATCGTTCATCTCAATGCTAATGGTGCGACGGCAGGTCTGGCGGTGGATCGCTATAAGCTGCCTACCATCGGTGACATCCCGATCTACGGCGATGTCCCGTTCTATGCGGGGCCGAGCGATGTGATCACAGGTTGGTACGATGGCGGCTTCATCGACCTGTCTGGCGCGCTCCACCGGATGTACATCTACGCCTTCAATGTGACCGCCACGGAAACGGTGAAGGTCGAGTACCAGCTAGACAACAACGAGAATGGGCCTTGGACGTTGATGGGCACATTCACTGCCAATACCGGATCGATCTGGTTCGACGCTGTGAACCATCGGGGCGTCCAGTTCCGCACGGTGCGGTTCCGCATCACGCTGGCGCGGGGATCGACCACTACGGCCACACCAGAGCTGGTGGCGCTCGTCTTCGTCTACGACAAGAAGCCTGAGTTCCGGAGTGCCTGGACGCTTCGCATCGACACAAACTTGATGGTAGAGGAACAGACTCCCGTGACCAACAACGTGAGCACCCTCACGCAGACCTCGAACGTGGCGACCGCGACAACGCAGTACCCTCACGGGCTCGCAGTGGGCGAATCGGTGACGATTGCGGGCGCGAACAACGCGAACTACAACGGGTCGTTCACGGTGGCCTCTGTGCCCTCGACGACCACGTTCACGTATGCCATCGCAAACAACCCCACTTCTCCTGACCCCAGCACCACCATCACCTGGACGGCTAAGGCGACGCTGGGCCGCGTGTGGTCGTTCCTCAAGAGCACCTTCGACATCAAGACGCTGATCCCGTTAGTGATCCCGAACGTCGAAGACAGTTGGGCTCCAGGGCTGAATGTCCGCATTGTAGACATGCCCGCTACGTTCGACGATTACCGTAACGCCCTGAAGGGGATCGGCTATATCGATGTGAGCGTCATCCAGCCGGTGGGGATCACGCAATGACGAAGAAGAAGGCCAGCCGCGTCTTCACGATTACGCCTGCTACGCACCTCTTTCGCCTGCCGCATGTGCCGAAGGCCAAGCAGCTTCGAAGCAAGATCAAGGTGCGCACAGGCACCAACCCCGTGACGCCGAACATCGACAATGCTGACTTCCTTGCGATGTACGCGGGTTGGCGGTCGCAGTATCCTGGCGGCTCGATCCTGGAGTACATTGTCTGGTACTACCTCACGACCGTCAAGAAGTGGCAGAACCACTACGAGTTCGAGTATCAGTACCCTGCGCTGGGTGGACGCTCGAAGTACGGTGGCTATGTCGTTGACTTCTTCATCCCTCTCGGCCAACTCGCCTGGGATGTGAACGGCCTGCGCTACCACCTGACGAACCCCATCGACCGGGCGAAGGTGATGGTCGAGGCTGCCTTGCTGGCCCACCGGGGGATCAAGCTCATCAACCTCTGGGAAGATGATCTGATCTGGCGCACGGACTACGTGATCAAGCTCGCCTTGGTGGGCATGGAAGCACAAACACACACCAAGTCGAACGGAATGTACGCATGAACTACAACGTTGTTGCGGTGGCCGAAGATGGCACGCCCATGAAGGGCGTCACCGTCGCGGCGGTGAACCTCCAGACCTACCCCAACATCTCTCAGCGGCAGCTCACCGACAAAGCTGGCAGTGTGACCTTCAACAACCTGAACGGGCCGCACTTCTTTGTCGTCGAGGCCATCCGGGGAGTGCATCTCCGCGAGCGCAACTTCCCCGGCAAGATCCAGGTGCAGACGGCGAACATCGGTGGGAACGGCATCTGCTACGACTACGTGGTCGATAAGGATGGATCGGGCACACACAAGACCGTCCGGGCGATGATGGCCGACTTCCTGATCGCCGCCTCATCCGCGCCCGGCGTGGTCAAGTGCTGCTGGCTCTGTAACTCCGACACAGACGCGAACATTGAGTTCAGCAGCGCCAGTGGGAACGTGGCGTCTTCGACGCTCTACATCGATGGCCCCGGTGGGGCGAATGGCGCGGGGGTGCGCTTCCTAACCGCCAACCTCGTCAGCGCCGGTGACTCCTATCTCGTCCAGAGCTTCGGTAATCAGCCGAAGGCCCTGATCCTGCGCAACGTGGGGCTCGGTACGACAGGCACCCCCGCATCGGCTAGTTGGCTACACAACAACTGGACAAGTGCAGGCACGAATGTCACGGTGCTGACGCTCATGGACTGTACCCTCAGCCTGGGCTACACCCTCCTCTGGACGGACAGCCCCTCGCACGGGCAGGATGTGTGGCTCTACCGCTGCACGGGTACTGGCTCAACGGTGCTGCAAACGCAGAACGGGCTATCAAGCGGCTCGGTGCGCATGTTCGATTGTGTGCTGTCATTGGCCTCCATCCTGCCGGAGCAGTATATCTTCAATGAGGTCGAGGTATCGGGGGGTAGACTAACAGTCTCCGACTCAGTTGTTGTGGAAACAGCTACTTCTGGCCCCGGCAACGGATGGTATAATGCTTTCTTCCGCAACGTCCACATCATCAACAATGGCACCATCGCTGCGATCCAGCTACATCAAGGCGGTTCTGCGAATACACACTACACGAGCTTCACGGACATTGTGTACTCGCAAGCAAATGCGGGGGCGTACTTCCTGGACATGGACGCTGGCGCATTCGGCGGGCAGAACATCTTTCTCGATGCTGTCTACTGCTACAACACATCGGGCACGGCTCCGCAGGCAATCTCCATCCCCGCAAGCATCATGGGCAGCGGCACGCGCGTCATGGTCGGCGACGTGTTCTCCAACGCGGGGTTCACGCAGACGTTCAATAGCGGCTCCGGAGGCCTAGGCAGCCCACTCGTGGCTCCTGTCACCATCGCTGGCCCCGATTCCGCATGGAACCCCGGCCTCATCCTGAACGACACGACACCGGGCGGTACCGGATGGATGGTAGCACACTGGCAGCGCAATGGCACCGACTACGCTGGCATCGGCCTCGCAGGAGGCAACAGCGGCCCGTTCGTCGCGAACGACTACATTCTGGACGTTCACAAGGGCGGCACGACATGGGCGGACGTATTCGGCGTCCAGAACAGCAGCGGCAACGTCGGCGTCAACTCGCCCTTCTTCGTTACCAACAACTACGCCTTCATCTCGAATGCGTCAAACTTCACTGCGCCCGCCAACACGACTCCCGGCGACCTGACGGCAACACGAGTTTTTGTAAACAACGACTCAACGTTCTCCCTACAGATTTCCAGTGCTAACCCTCTGCTGTTGGTTGACTCCGCCGCCTACTACGTGTTTGATCGAACCGGAAAGTCCCATCTATTCTACACGAACAGCATCGCGCGGCTGTCTATCGGTGCGGGATTTCTGGCCACGAACTTTGGAAGAATCGGCAGCCTTGCTTCGCCAACAAACGTAACTGATGGCGACCTGACGACGAAGCGCATTGTGCTCGGCGATGACGCCGCGATTACAAACTCTGCCCGCTCGTTCCTGAACGTCAACAGCTTCGTGCCGACGCCCGCTGCCTCAACTTACCTGTCGTTCCTTTCGGCCACCGCAGCGCCGAACAACGGCGGCGCGGTCGTCGTGGGACAACAGGTGCAGGTCACCGCCGCGCCAACAGTGGACTCCGTAACGGACGACGTGTATGGCCTCTCTGGGCAGGTGCAGCACACGTTGGGCGACTTCGCGATGCGGAACCTGTATGGTTTCCAGTCCAACGCGGTCAAGAACATCCCAGGTGGGGTGAAGGCCCTGACCAACCTGGTCTCCTATCGGGCCGTGAACCGCCCCATCGCTGGCGTCGTTACGAACATGTACGGCATCGAGGTCGTGCAGGGGGCCACCGGCGACGCTGGAACGCTCACTACGACAGCGGGCGTCTACGTCCACAACGGTGTCTTCGGCTCGGCAGCTACGCAGATTGGCCTCAACATCGAGGCGCTGACAGGCGCAACCAGCAACATCGCTATTCGGACACTTGGGGGTACGCACCGCCTCGTCGGGCCAGTCAACATCGGGGTGGACGCCGACTTCAACCCCGTGTATGGCTCACGCCTGTTGCAGGTCACGGACACCGCTACGCTGACCCTGCCGCTTGGCTTCCAGTCCTCAGCGCAGGTGCTAACCACGCCAACGGTCAACGGGCTCGGTGCGATCTCCGATGTCCTCTCTGGCTTCACGTCTGGGATCAATCTAACGCTTGGCGCTAATACTAATGCCATCATGCGCGCAGGGTTCTTTGAGTCGATCCTTCAGGGGGGCGCGTTCACTTCTGGCGAGATGACGGGCGTCTTCGGGCAGGTGACTAACAACGACACGGCTGTGGGGAACGCGCTCTCCCTTGGCTATGGCGTTTGGGGTAACGTGCGTGCCATTGCCGGGACAATCACGAAGGCAGCCGCCTTACACGCTTCATTGCAAAACCAGCCGGGAGATGCGGGCAGTATCGGGACGTGGTACGGGCTGCTCATTGACAAGCCAAGCATCGTCCCTACCGTGGCTACCTGGGGCATCCAGCTCGGTAACGGCTTGACGGTTGGCTGGTTGGATTCAGGCGGCGTGGCCCGCAACGTCATGCAATACAGCGGCGATGACTACGTGAACAACTTTGTCCCCGCCACTGCGGGCAAGAAGTGGCGCGTCGTCGATCAGGGGTTGACCGCAGAACTGCTTGGGGTAGACTCGTCGGGCAACACGAACATCGCGGGCACCTTAGGGATCAGCAACACCTTGACCGTTACCGTAACGACGGCACTAGACAGCGTGGTTTCCGAGCAGGTCAACTGGACGCTGAATAACAGCAGTGCGTTATCCGGCATCCCACAAGCCTTCAACGTGGGCGTCATCGATGCTGCGACCGCTAACCGGCTATCCCTTCAAGCCTTCCGGTTTACCTGGACGCGAAATGCGGGTGCTACTGGCATCCCGACGGCTGGCTTTGATGCGATGGCCGTTCTCACGCCTGTAGTCAATGCGGGCTACGCAGCCGAACTACATGGCTACCGAGCTGAAGGCCCGACAGTCGCGGCTTCCAAGACTCTGAACAAGTGGACGGCCTTCAAGGCAACTGCGCCGGGCGGATCAGGCACCACCACTGATTCCTCTGGTTTGGAAATTGATGCTGGCTTCCAGCGTGGTATCAACAACAATGGCAGTCTGTGGCTGACTCAGCTTGCTGCCCCATCTGCCAACTACACCGTCGCTAAGGACGACGTTACCGTTCTCGGCACCTCAAGCGCGGGCGGCATCACGATCACGCTCCCCGACGCCACAGTCTCGAAGGGGCGGATGCTCTGGATCAAGAAGGTCGATGCGGGGGCTGGCGCGCTCACCATCGCGACAAGCCCCAACACGCAGACCATCGACGGAGCGGTGACGCTCGCGATGGCAACCCAGTATGAGGCTGTCCTGCTCACGAGCGACGGGAGCAACTGGTACGTCATCAGTCAGGTGGCGACCACGATCCTATAGCTTGACCGATCTGGTATAATGAACTGAGGTAGGACATGAATCCGCTAGACGGCGAAGGCCACGATCAAGTTTCACTCCGCGACTTATACGAACTCTCGCGCGACATCTACGCCAAGATGGACGCACTGGTGGCGACTACGAACCATCGGCTCGACCGATTCGAGGAGGCGCTGAGTCGGAAAGTCAATGATGTGGATCTCATGGGCCATGTCATTCTCAAGACCATGACTTCCTATCGCGTGTGGGCGGCGGTGCTGGTGGTAGCCGCTGTCGCGGCCCCGGTGCTCATCGATCACTGGCGGCTCTGGTTGGGGATCTAAGTGGATAGCCTGACGGAAGCAGAGCAGGTGGCAGCGAAGCGGTGGCGTATCCTGGATATGAAACACCGCCCCGAGCAAAGCTCTGAGGCGGCATTCCAGTTGCTCGCTGCGGCAGTCCACTTGTCGTGCGCCCTGTTCAACGTCGGAGCGTTCATCTACCATCTCCGACGCGCTCATCTTAGACGCGCCGCTGGCCCTTCGAGAACCGCTTGATCTCCTTGCGGAGGCTCTTGTTCTCGTTCTCCAACTGCTGGACATAGGCCAACGCCTGCTGGTAGCTCCCCCGCAGCAGGTCTAGCTCAACGGTCTTCCCGCCCAGCGAGGCGAGGATCTGATCGACCGTCACCTGCTGTTGCTGTGGGGGTTGCTGGTGGCTGGCAACGGCTCCTGCAACCTCCGTCTCGTCCATCTCCTCCGCATCTTCGACCGCGTGAAGGAAGTTCTCATTCTCGTCGGCGTTCTCGTCTTCACTCATGTCTGTCTCTCCTTGCTTCAAACTGTGCTCGCATGGTCTTCGCCGCATCAAGCGGCGCTTGGGTGATCCGGTCGCAATTCGGGCAGGCCATAATGGCTACACCCATCTTCTCGAACCGTTCCTGCATCTCCGGCTTCAGTTCATACTGTGCCTCCTCCAGCATCTTCCGTACAGAGACAGTCTGCACCCATCTGGTCATCGTCCCGCATACACAAGGCAGCCCGGACTCCAGCCCTCCCGGCAGCATGTCGCGGGTGGTCTTGATGGTGGTGTCAGTGGCCTCCGGCTGCAAGTTGACATACCGCCACGGCGATTCCGGGGTAGCGTCGTCGTCGTAGGGATGCTCGTTGAACTTCCAGATATGCTGGCGATGAACTCTACGGTCGTCGGTCATCGTTCAATCCTTGTGACTGGCATCAGCGGCACTGCCCCGAGCGGCCCAGCCAGCGGAGTCAGGCTTGCTGCGCTCTCGGTAAACTCGTGCAACATGCTATGCGCGATGGTGCCCTTGATGTGGGGGAAGCTCGCATGGCTCGCCCACTTAGTATACTCTACTTCGGCCCCGGCATTGCTCAGCGTCACCTGGGCCACCTCCAGGAGGTCTTGGACTGTCCCGCCCAAGCGGAACCATACCACGGGGCCGATCTCCCGCGCAACGAGGGGCTGTCTGCGCCCGTACAGCGTCCGTGTGCCGCCGGTGCTCGTGGCTTCCTGCCAGATGCTCAGGGCCATCATGCGGATGGCGGGTAGGTGCTCCATGAGCAGGTTCTCTGCATCGGTAGGGGGCGTTTCTGCAAAGGTGCGCTCGAAGAAGTCGCGGTCAAACCCCGTGGCGGTGTAGAGCACGTACCGCTGAGCGAGTTCCTGGTCGCCGTTGGTCAGTTCATCCCGCACCCGCTTGAGGATGTCGTCTGACTGGGCGACGCGCAGCAGCATCGGCTCGTTACTCATGTGGGCAATGACCCGATAGATCAGCTCGGGGTATGTGACGACCCAGCGATCCTTCGGCAGCGTTGAGGAAGTTGGCGGACTCAGCTTGATCCTCTGGATGGGAATCGTGATGCTCTTGTAGTAGGCAGGGGTATCGATTCGGGCGTTGTTAGCCCGCCACATCAGCACGGCGGAGGTGGCGTTCGCGATAGGGCTGCCCTGGTCGGGGTATTCAATCCCCGTGCAGTAGGTGAGTCCTGTGAGGTCGCCTGCGAAGTAGTTGGCAATCTGGCCCACCGCTATGCCCGTCATCTCCGCCAGCTTTGTAGCGGCTTGCACCATGTCGTAGGCGACGAACTTGATCCCGTCCGCCCCACGCAAGTTCAGGCGTAGGACATCGATCACCATCTCGTTGATCGGCGACGTAACGTAGCTCCTGCCGTCGGACAGGGCAATCTCCGTCTTAGTCACGTCAACGCCCACCGTCGCGCCCTCATTAGCCTGTGACCGCACCCAGTTGGCGAACTTCATCAGCTCCGCAACGGCTTCAGTGGAGAGCGTCTGTGTGTCCTCGTTGTGGGTGTCAGGCAGCATCATTTCGCCAATGCCGCCTTCGCGATGAGGTCTAGTTGCTCAACGAGATCGGGCATGAGCCACCTGTCTTCCCGAGCTTCGAGGAGGGAGTGAAGCGCGAGGAGCCGGATGATCATCATCCCCATACGCCGCTCTAGCTCAGGGGTTGTCCGCTTGCTGTAGTAGTAGCGCCCGATGGCTCGGTACCCGCTGAGACGGCTCATCGTGTCTTCACCCCTTCGGCGGGGATGATCTCGTAGGGGTAGCCGCCGCCCCGGATGAACTCGTTGAAGGCGGCTCCGATAGAGATGGGGTTGGTGATGACGCGCACGAATACGCCCTCGGGGACACCCTGATAAAGATAGAACGTCCCGTTGCTCTGGAACTGGGCAACCAACTCCTGCGTCTGGCTGTTGTACCCGATGGCCGCGAGCATCTTACTCGGCAGGTTGATCAATCTCATGGAACTCTCCTTCAATCGTGGGCGGCACCTGCTGGGCGTGCTGCGAGATCATGCCCTTCTCCTGTAGCTTCTCCCACACGGGGATAGGAATCCTATTCGCGTGTCCGGCTCGGTACATCGCGAGCGCAATGCTCTCCTCCAAGCTGAGGTGGGTGATCTCACCCTGGACTTCGTGCACATCCTTGAGCACCCGAGCGGCCTTGAGGATCAGTTCCGCTGCCTTGAGCCGCGTCTTGCTGTCCGGGAGCGTGGCCTCAACCTCGAAGCTGCTGGCGCAATTCGGGCACTGGATGGTGAGCGCGGCGTTCTTCGTGGCGTCCAGCATGTCTACTACGCGCTCGCTGGCCCGCTCGCTCGACACGTTGAACTGATGGCGTGCCGCCTCAACCGTCGAGATATGCAGCGCGTTGAACTTCGCCTGGAAGGCGGGATCGGTTCTGATCCAGCGGGCGACGGTGGTGCGGTCAACGCCCACCTTCGCCGCCGCTGCGGGCGTGCTCATGCCCTGCGCTAAGAATGCCAGCGCCTTGCGCTGAAGGATCGTCAGGCCGTCCTTGTCATGGTGTTGTTTTGGCATTGAGCTTCTTCAAGGCGGCGTCGAGGCTGGCGGTTGCGGCCTCAATCGCCGCGATCTTGTCACTCGCTCCCGCAATAGCAGCGGCCATCGTCGCGGTCGCGCCCCCGCCGGGATGATTCGCTACATGGTCGAAGAAGGCGTCGCCGATAGCGGTGAGCGCCGCGCCGGTGCGCCCGGCATTGGCAAGCAGCGCACCGATCTTCGGGTACACCTCCGCGTTGATCTTCGCCTCAATGAGTTGGTTGACTTCATCGACAGTCATGGTTGCCTCCTGATTGGTGATGCTGAGATCGCAGTTGATGCCGAATATCCCCCGATAACTATACTGCTTCCGCAGCACTTGATCCAGTGTCCAGCCACCAAACCCTTCACGGGGCCAGTCGATGGCTGGATTCTCGTCATAGTGCGCGTAGATGAGGCGCTTCCCGTAGGTGTTGGTGCCCGCGCCGTGCTGCCCCCAGGACGCCATGTTGGTGTAGATGACATCTTCAATTCCGCGCGGGTAGCAGACGGCATCCGCGAGATTGATGGCTTGCTCCAGCGGGATGCCGGGGCCTTCGAGGTCAACCCAGAACCGCTTGCACGGCCACCGCAAGCACGCATTCAGGGCGGTAGCGAGGGTGCTCTGCGTGTCCGGGAACCCGTAGAACTCCAGGTCAAAGTGATCCTTGAGGAGCGCCGCCTGCTCATCGACCAGCGTGCCGTATGACGCGCCGATGGCGACCGTCGTGATGCCGTATGCCTTGAGGTTCGCAATGACGCTCGGCGTCAGCGACTCAACGGGGGTGTAGTTCGAGATGTCGATGGTGTCAGCCGTCAAGCCCGTACCCCCGATCAAACCAAGTGTTGATGAAGTCCACTGCTTCCTCAACCGTCTCGGCGAACTTCGCGGCCATCGACTTACACCACGGATGGTCGCGCGTCTTAGCACCCTGCGGCACGACGACGACGATAGGCTTATGCAGCATGAAGTGTGCGACGGCCCACTCAAAGGCGGTGCCCCACGAGGCCATCTCTCCCGACAGGACAAGCATCACGTCGGCACGGCGGAGGTCATCGAAGTCCCGCTGCACAATGGCCTGCGGCGTCAGCCCACCCAGCAGCTCCAGTGAACGGCTCTCATCGATGGTCTTGAGGGAGCTGAGGATCTCCTTGCCGCGCATGGGGTCGAGCACGTCCCATCCGCACGCCCTGAACAGCTCAGTGGCCTTCGCGCGCTGTTCGGTCGCTGCCTCATATGTGAGCCCGGCAATGCTTCCCGATAGGTACGCGACCCTTCTAGTCATTGTTCCCTCCCGAAATGCTGGGGGCGGTCATCGGTGCCCAATCCTCTCTCCTGATACGTCATCAGGGCACCGACATTCCAGAGGGCGTGGGCAAGGTGGGGAAGCCCCGACTCGGGATCAAGGTCTTCGCCGAGCTGCCACTTGAGCAGGTGCCGGAACGCAGATCCGACAAACTCATGCCAATTGGTGCCCTTCAGCCAGTTGGATTTTCCATATTTCTTCTCGCCGTAGGTGAACACGTCCCCCCAGGCGAGCAGGCATTCCGGAGGAATCTGGTCTACCCCCGGCTTGTCCTCTGAGAAGTGGGATGCCTTGTCTTGCTCTGTCATGCGTCCTCCTTCGGTGCTACGAGTGTGCCGTTCGTGGTGATCTTCCAGTCGAGGCTGCCCCACGAATCGCCCCACGAGACTTCCACTGGGATGTCCCACCCAAGTGTCGATCCATCATACAGTATAGCATCTTTCGCGGTCGCCTCGCAAAGCCTCTTGATGTCCCACATCAGCTCCACTGTGTCTTCCATCGGGGCCTCGTCGAACTCGAACAGGCAGGAGTCGTGAACGCTGAGGACGATGGACAGCCGGTCACCCATCATGTTCTCAAGCCGGTTGTGGGTGATCTGTTGGAGGTCGGACAGGCCAGACTGGCTGGGCATGTTCCCGCCGGTGCGGATGATTTCGCCAGCACTGAGGGAATCGAGCTGCTTGACAAGTGGGAGATTCGGCGGTTCGAATCTGCGCCCAAAGCGGTTCTGGAGGTAGCCAGTGGCGAACAGCTCCGTTTCAACGTGGCGATTCCAGGCACCCAGACCGGGGAAGATTTCTGAGGTGTAGGCGTTTGCCATCGCTGCGGCCTCGTCCAGCGTACAGTGAAGGCGTTGCTGAATGCCTATCGGCGTCATGCCGTAGTCCATTCCGAATACGAATGGCTTAGTGGCCCTGCGCAGCTCATCGAACTCCATTCGCCATTCCTCATCGGTGAGGTCGGGGCGGAGGCTCTGCTTAGGGAACTTCGAGCTGATGTTGAGCGCGCACAGCGCGCGGGCTACGTAGGTGTGAATGTCGCGCCCAGCCTTCAGCAGCGCCAGCAGGTTCTCGTCTCCGCTGACATATGCCATAACCCACAGCTCCCCCTGCGACCAGTCATACTCCCCCAGCTTGCGGCCCGGCGATGCAATCATGGTGCGGCGCAAGATGTTATGGCCCAGCTTGGGGCTGTCTACGTTCTTGGGGATCTGGTGCAGCGGTGGCCGGGATACGGACAGCCGCCCCGTGATGGCCGCGTTGACTCGTTGCTCGGCGTGTACGCGCCCGTCGTCGCGGATTAGCGCGACCAACCCGCCATCGCCGTTTGAACCGTCCAGATAGGTGCTTCTGTGCTTGGTGAGCGCCTTCCAGTCAAGGAGGAGTTTGACGATGGGGTGGTGCGTCTTCTCATGCAGTTCCTCCAGCACTTCCTTGTCGAGGGCGTCATGAATCAGGCATACCTCATTGGTGGCACCCGCGCAGTCCGGGCAGCCCTTGCTCCCCAGCGTTTTCTTCCCGCTGCGGGGCAAGCCGATGTCCTGGAACAAGAGCTTCTGGAGCTGCCGAGGCGACCGGAGATTGACGGGCGCAGGGCTCAACGCTTGAATCTCATCCTCAAGGGCTCGGATGCGGTCGGCATAGTCCGAGCACAGCGCGTAGATGTATGGCAGGTCGATGGCTACGCCCCGAGCGATCATCTTCCAGCAGTTGCGAATCATCGGGATCGCGATGTTGTCATGCACCCATCGCAACTCCGGGTGCGTCTCCATCTTGCGCAGCAGTGCCGCGAGGATGCGTGCGCCTGCGTCTACGTCGATAGCCTGATATGTCCACACCTTGTCGTTCGGGGCCAAGTCCATGCGGCGCTTGTGTTGCGACGCCTCGTTGATCGCGTCCTCGTAGTAGGGGATGGATGTGTAGAGGTTCGTGAGCGCCGTCTCGTTGGCGGGGATGTCGAAGGCCAACAACCGCTGCATGATCATCGTGTCATATGCGAGCTGGCCCAGCGGCATCGGTTCGAGGATGGTCGTGATGCGGGAGTCAACCGCTCCCTCCGGCGCTTCGCTGCGGTTCAGCATTCGGACATCATGTAGTGCGTTGTGCATCGCGATGGGGTGGCTGGCCACCATCTCGGCCAGTATGGCCTTGACTTCAGCCCATTCCGCTGGGCTCCAGTACGGTACACCGCCTTGCTGCAAGAGCGGGACGGTGATCCCATACCCGAGCGGCTTATGTTTGGTGGTGAGGCCAGAAAATCCGATACACAACAACTCAGCGCCCACCCAATCGAGCCCGGTGTACTCCTCCGCGACGGGGAATGATTCGGTGTCAACGACCAGCACAGATACCTGCCCCGCCAGCAAGTCCTTGACCTGACGAAGCTCATCTAGCGACGAGACAACGACCTGCCGCGCCTGTGTGTCCGCCAGCGGCTCCTTTGCGAGCTTGCCCTGTGCGAGCTTGGCGGCTCGAATGATGTACTCCGTCATCATCCCCGTCAGGCCCCAGTTGCCCCGCATAATGTAGCTGGGATGGTAGATGGTGATGAGTGGGAGTCCGGTGTCCGGCTGCGTCAGGACTTGTCCGAGCATGTCCCGAAGCATCCCGCCCGGATAGAGATCGTGCAGCGCCTTCGCGCCGACCGCGACAATGACCTTCGGTTGGACGTAGCGGATTTCGTCAAGCAGGAACTCCCGGCAGTTCTCCATCTCACGATTGGTAGGCGCACGGTTCCCCTGCGGGCGGCAGCGCACCGTGTTGGTCAGGTAGATGTCCGAGAACTCTACGCCTGCGTCCTCAATCATCCGCGCGAGGACTTGGCCGCTCCGGCCCTGGAACGGCTTGCCGGTCTTGTCCTCCTCGTAGCCGGGCGCTTCGCCGACGAACAGGATCGCCGCGCCCCGCTCGCCGCGCCCGTTGACAATCTGGGTGCGCGACTCGCAGAGCAGCGGGCACCGCTCGCAGGCTTCAACCGTCCCGTTTGATGCGACGGATGCTGGGGCGTCCACACTGGGCGCACTCGTAGGTGAGGACGATTTCTTTCCTGCCAACTTTCCGTTCCTCCAAACTGAGATCCCCTCGGCAGTGCTTACAGCCCTTGAGTATGAGTCGGGCGGGTGGCATCGATCATCCTGCTCTAACGCCATCAGCGGCGCGGGGAACCTCGACATCGACTACAGGGTGGGGGAAGTAGACAACAGCCTCGCTGAACTCGCCCTTGCCGCTCATGTGCAGTTCTAGGTAGGAGAACTCAAGCGGTGCTTTGACGCCGTGGGGACTGACCGCGTAGACCTTATAGCCTGCGGTCGCGTCCCCGTAAACCTGAACCTTCCACTTGTCATTGTTATCCGTGAACAAGGAACACCTCCCTAGCTTTCAAGCACGTCTACACTCACGCCCTTTGCGAAGATCGTCTTGCCATCCCAAGGGCAGTGAGGATGACAGTGCTGGCGGTGAAAGGCATCGACATCGAAGCCGTGCTGGAACGTTTCTTCTGCATCGCGAGCCTTCGGCTCGGCGGCGTCGTACTGCTCCCATGCCTTGTGTAGCTTAGCCTGGGACTTGGTATATGCGTCCCGCGCGGCAAGGTATGCTTGGTGGTGTAGGATGTACGCCCCGTGGTATAGGTCGCAACCTTCGAGTGATCTGCCTGCTTCCTGTAGGCTTGTGAGTTGGGCGCGCACGGCATCCAATGCCGCGAGGTACTCGTCTGTGATGCGTTGTAGGCTCTCCCGCTTCGTGTTTGCGGCCAGCCTCGCCTTGCTGAATGCCTCCCGTGCTTCGCTGCGGGGAAGCAGGTCAGTCACGTCCTGAATCAGGGCGGCGCGGAGGGCTCGCTCCTCCTCTGGCTTCCCGGTTGGGATGAACGTTAGGCGTGCCTGAATCCCCGCTGCTGTGCGGTAGAAGCTAAACAACGTGTTATGATGCCCGTGCATTAGGATTCGTGGGCTGTTATGCGGAGCCCACGGCCACAGTCGCGTAATGTGAAATCTCATGTTCATTCTCCTTCTGTAAGCGGCAGCTTGGCCTGCTGGTGTTGATTTGATAGGCGCGAATTGTTATCCGTGAACAAGAGGCACCCCCTGTGCTGATAGGAAGTCGATGGCTTCAGTCTGCCGGATTTCGTCGGCGGTGGCGAGATAGATACGGTGGTGGTGTGTCAGCCCGTACTTCGGGTGGATCGCGTACATCTCCTGGGATGGGATGCTGGCGCTCGGGCGGTTTGCCTCGACGGAGAGGAGCGATGGGCCGACAAAGCAGCCTGACTGAATTATTTGTCCGCTGATCATTGGTTCAGCTTCTTGCGCCTCATGCAAATGTCCCTTGAACATGTAATTGCAGACTCGGCCAATGATCGCATTCATCCTGAAGGCATTGTCGATAGCCCCGGTGTACGTTCTGTTCAGTCCCCCGATGCGGTGTCCGTGGCGTGCGTAGATCAGCTTGCCCGCAATGAGGGCGGTGATGAAGAAACTGCGGGAGATGTAGAAGTCTACCTGCCCGCCGGTGAGGGCGCGGATGCCGTTGTTCAGTTCATGCCACTCGCCGCCTGTCCGGCGGGCCACCCGGTCGGCGATGTTCTCCCACGCCATCAGTTCGAAGTTGTCTGGCGGGTAGTCTGCCTTCGCGGTAGACGCCACGCGCCCATGATTGCCTGGCACCTTGTAGATGACCACCTTCGGCACCCGCTCAAGGAAGCTCAGGATCACGTCCGTCATCAGTTCCACAAAGAGCGTGTACTGGAACATGATGCTCTCTCCCATCTGTAGCTTCTGGGTAGGGAACATGTCGCCGTGCCCCTCGAAGTCGTCGCCGAGCGCGAAGATGTGGAGCGAGGGGATTTCCAGTGCGAGCCCGTCGAGCTGCAAGAACCGGAGCACGCCGTCACGCCATCGAGCGAGGCGCTCGATGGCGATGTCGATGGAGTATTCGGCGGTGCCGTTCGTGACGCGCTTATCGATCTCGCTCCCAAGGTGCAGGTCGGAGAACAGGGCAATCTCTGGCTGGGGGGTTCTGAAGTCCATCTCCGCCGCCTGCTTGGTCTTGAGATACTTCGGCACGGGCGGCAGCTTGCGCTCATCGAGGAAGGCGCGCAGCCGCTCCTCGATAGGCACTTCGGGCTCCTCAACTGGCTCCTTGGCCTCGGTTGTCCCCTTGCGCGCCGCACGCTCCAGAGCATCACGCAAGGTGCTGCGGGGGATCTTGTAGTTTCGTGCGATAACCGTGGGGGTATAGCCTTGCTTGATGAGGTCGAGGATTTGGTCGAGGTTCGCGTCAATCGGCTTCGTCATGGTTTCTCCTTCAAGTGTTCGGCCCCCCAACGTGCGATGAGAGACGCATCGTAAATGTCTTGCGCGACTGGCCCGGCGAACGAGAATGCCTTCGGATAGAGCGTCTCGGCGACGTTGGCAATGTCCTCCTTCGATGCCTTACCTGAGCCGATGATCGCCTTCTTCCAGATGGTGTTGTCCACTAACAGATAAGGATAGCCCTTGTTGATGAGCAGGGCGACGATGCCCCCAACGATGTAGGCTTGATCGATGGTCGCCTTCACGTTGTGTGTAAAGACGGGGCGCTCGATGATGTACCACCCCAAGGGCAGGGTAAACAGCTCGTGAATGAATAAGCCGAGCAAGAAACTGCGCCGCTCCTCGGCTGTCCGGGCCTTCGCTTGAAGGTGCCAGTACCGGTGCTCGGTGGCTTCAAAGATGGCGATGGACTTGGTATCTGCATCGATCCCGAATATCAGACTCATCGTTCCTCACCCAGCACTTTCGTTGCTACTAGTGTAGCATAGTCCCCCTCCCGGACGACTTCGTAGGCCACGTCCGCCGCCTCGGCCAGCTCTGGCTCGTGGCTCACGATGAGGAACTGCATGTCCAACTCGTCGGCCAGCGTCCGAATCAGCGCGGCCACGCGCGGTCGGTACTCGGCACTGACCATGCCAAACGGTTCGTCGAGGATGAGGATGCGGCGGAGGTGGCCGGGATGCATGGCCGTGAGGAACGCTCGGAGGACGAAGGCAACCACCTGCGCGAACGATCCGCCCTTCGCGTCGAAGATGCCCGTCTCCAGTCCGTCCCGCATCGCCACGATCTCCAACCCCGTACCTGTGTTGGCCTGCCGCACCTGGACGGAGTTCCCCTCATCGACGAAGACCTCGTTGACGGCGCGAGTCACGATGGCGCTGAATGTCTCCTCAAGCTGCTTGCGGTAGGCCGTTTCCAGCGCGCTCAAGGCGATGCCCGCCTGGTGGCAGGTGTCGGCTTTGTGTAACGCCTTCACGGCGTCCTGTTGCAGATTGTTGTACTGCTCCTCGGTCGCCTCTGCGCGCCCAAGAGCCCGCTGTAGCGTGTCCCGCAGCAGCGATAGGCGAAGCAGTGGCGGTGGATCGTGGGGTTGGACACCAAGCTGGGCCTCAACCACCTTGATGCGGACGAGTAGGGCGTCCATGTCGTCGCCCCCAGGCGGCACCTCTGGCACCGGATTCTCCGCGACCTTCTGTTCGAGGGCAGCCTTACGCGCTCGCGCGATCTCGTACTTGCTTTTGAGATCAAGAAGTGGAGACTTCGGCTTCGGCATATTCAAGCAGCTCCTTCACGAAATCGCGGATGTCGGCTGGCACATCTAGGCCACTCAGGATCACGTCGGTGTCGATGTATTCCAGCCGCATACTGCCCTGATCCAGTAGCGGCTTCGGCGCATCCCCATCTTGGTTTGGGGCCGCTGGCAGATAGAAGATCGAGTCGGCGGGCAGTGCACTCTTGAGTGGCAACTCGGTGATGCTCAGCTTCTGGCCTGTATTCGACACGTAGATGGCCTTGACAGTGCGTGTCAAGTTGGCTTCCGTTCGCTGTGTGCGCCCGATTGCTCCCACATTCGCGAACACGCGGATTGGCCTCAATGGGCCCTCTTGCAAGTAGTGAATCCCCAAGTCCTCGTGAATGTGCCCCGAGCAGATCATGTCGATGCCCGACCAGTCGAGCAACGACACATCGACATGCGGATAGGGGCGCACCTCGCCCATCGGCACGAGCGAGCCATGCGCCAGTAAGAGCGTGAATCGCCCCCGACTTGCGGCTAACTCCTCCTCGGTCAAGGCATAGTAGGTGGGATCGGCGTCTCGGGTTGCGCTATAGTCACGCACGAAGATGGCGCACTGCTGACCGAACTCCAACACGCAAGCCGTCTCAAAGTCGCGGCGGAAAGCGCCGGATGTGTAGAGAACATCGAGAGGCTGACCCTCGGTGTCGCCCTGCGGGTTCATGTCGTGGTTCCCCACGATGGAGTAGACCCGAGTGAAGTGGCCCTGTACTGTGGCGATGATGTCGGCGACGAGTTGATGGCTGACGAACGCGGGCCGCTTGAGATGGAACACGTCCCCCGTGAGGATGAGTGGACATGCCCTCTCATCAGCCATCGTCAGCAGCTCATCAAGCATAGCAAGCCCTTCTTCTCGATAGCCAGGCTTGCGGCCCAATGGGGGATGATCAGCAAGATGCAAGTCGTTGGCGATGATCATTTCCACGGACACGCCTCGCACACATCTGCATCGCGGAGGGCGGCGTGGTAGCGATCCTCCGCTTCCCTGCACTCCAACTCCGCCGCTTCTAGCTGGCTTCGGGCAGTGAATGCCCGATCTTGCAGTTCCGCAAATTGCGTCAGCTTGTGGAACTGCTCTACGATACTCATGATCTCCTCCTCCAGCCCGCGCACCCGGTTGGCAAGCGCCACCTGTTCCTCCATTGCCACGAGCTGTTCGCTGAGATGCGTAGCGGTTGAGTTCGCCCGTTGCTCACGTTTGCGGCATTCGAGCTGTGCTGCTGTGATGATGTTCAGCTTCGACAGCCGCCCCAGGATGCGGGCGATCTGGCTGGGGGAATAGCTGAGGATGAAGGGCGGGTCGAACTGCCGCTGAATCTGCGGGACGACACGCACCATGCTGTCAATCTCTAGCTCCTTCACCCCCGTCACCTCGGCGATGGCAGTCGGCAGCGCCCCCGCCATCTTGGTGAACAGCTTGCCATCGAGGGTGTAGTGCGCGCCCGACCCCGCAGGCTTGTTCCACTCAAGGTGGTGGCCGTCGAGATCGATAGACACCTTGGCTGTGCTCGCGCCGTGGCGGATGAAGCCTCCGCCCGTCTTGTTGAGCAGCGCATATGTGAGTGCCCGGATGGTGGCGCTCTTGCCTGTGTCTCCGCGCCCCATCAGGACAGTTACTTTGCCTAGCGGCAGGGTCACGTCCTTCAGGCTTTGGAAGTCGCGGATATGGATGTGCTCGATCATGCCTCTCCTCCCAACTCCTTCTCGCACTCCTCACACCGGCCACTCAGGGCTGGGTGCGGCGGCGCGAGATGGCAGATGTTACACCAGAGGTGGCGCAGCGCCCGCGCCTCGCGGCGCAGGAACTTCTGGATCGGCGTTAGTTCTTTGTCGCTCACTGTTCCTCCCCGTCCAGTGCAGGTAGGAAGGCGACGCATTCGCACTCCGTGCAAGCTTCATCGACGCCCCAGTGATCGAAAAGAGTGTGGTCACATGCGCAGAGTGCCGGGCAATCACTGCACCAGATGTGATCTTCCCATACCGTCCCATCACGGTCGATCACATGGTCGCGCGCATCGTCTTTGGAGCGGAACCACGGCATGTAGTCGTCTTCGAATTGGTGACCGCAGAGGTCGCACTCGATGGCGTATGCCGTGAAACTTCTAATGCCCACTGTTCCTCCTTGTTGTTGTTGTTTGGATTCTAG
>QZGF01000039.1_pt1 | contig 23393 bp, 37 predicted proteins | sample 1990021 | NCBI WGS metagenome assembly QZGF01 (sample SAMN10076523, study PRJNA491371) | Subsurface metagenome, whole genome shotgun sequencing project. | isolation source: subsurface fracture fluid from borehole BE326-BH2 | place: South Africa: Beatrix Gold Mine | collected 2015-06-18 | reverse complement strand
CTTGACAATCTCATCGGCGTGTTGTCGCACCCAGGCGAGCGGTTGCTCTGTTTTGATTGCGAGCACATGGACAACATGCGCGACAGGGTGCTCGTCTACTGGTACGAAAACCGACAGGTTGCAAGCAGTCATGGTAGCCTCTCCTATTGGCCGTAGACTTCAGCCGCGTTCCAATTAACTTGTGGCCAATCACTCGGCCGTCCGGTTTCCCGACCGCGCTCATAGCGATAGCGGTTTTCACACGCCCAACACGCGAGGCACAGGATAACGTTAGCGCCGCCGCCGAGCGGGTATACCCGGACCTCGCCGGTCTCGGATTCGCAGTGCGAGCCATCACAATTTGGGTTATGTGTGGTCATGGTAGCCTCTTATTCCTCGCTGAATGCTGGCTCAACCAAGCTGCAATCGTGCCACTTGCGAAGCCAGTTCTCGAAGTCTTCGCCGTCGCCAGGACCGCCGGATGAATGGCGGTTAGCCCAATCGTCAAGCTCAGATTGAGAATAGAAAATCAAGCCACGCTCGTAAGTACGAAGATTTAGAAGCTGCGCGGGAAATCGAATGGTGGTCATGGTAGCGTTCTCCCCTTGTGTGTTAGTCGAATCGTGCTGTAATCCTGGTGCTAGAGCAGTCGAGCCATTGGCGTCCGGACTGCATTTCGATACAGCGCCCACGAAGCCGGACCATATCCCGCCGCTTGGGCGTTACACGGTAGCACTTCAGGTAAGTAGTGAAGTAGACGCTGCGCCCCTCGTCAAAGCGATCACTGATCCACTTGAAAGCGGCTTGTGCGGCTTCGTCAGTCAGGAACACGGCTCAATCTCCTATTGGCTGTAGACTTCGGCCGTGTTCCAATTAACTTGTGGCCAATCATTCGGCCGCCCGGTTTCCTGACCGCGCTCATAGCGATAGCGGTTTTCATACGCCCAGCACGCGAGGCACAGGATGGCGTTAGCGCCGCCGCCGAGCGGGTATACCCGGACCTCGCCGGTCTCGGATTTACAGTGCGAACCGCCACAATTCGGGTTGTGTATGGTCATGGCAGTCCATCCTATTGGCTGATGGCCGAATGCATATCGTCCATGACGGCCTGGGCGCCCATGAAAGACGCCATGCCGTAGGCTTTCCAGTTTGGCTCTTGCCCGGGCTGGCCGGCGACAAGCCAAGCCAGATATGCGCGGGCGTAATTCTTCTTGGCCGGCTTGCGGTAGGACCGGATAATCTTTTCGGCCCTCAAGACTTGGACAAATCCGCTGGTGGTGGTCATGGTAGCGTTCTCCCCTTGTGTTATAAAACCGTTAGCGTGTAATCCAACGAAACTGGATAAGTGACGCCAGCGCCGGCCGACACCGGCCGACCCAAGCGACCCTCTTGGTACGCGACCACCTCCCTCACGCGCGCGGCGTAACGTTCAGCTGCTCGACGAGTGAAGCGTCGCGAGGCGGAGTCGCGAAGGAACGTCGGATCGACCAGGAGCGGCAGCTTGCCTTGGCGCTCGATGAGAAATTTGCTTTTCATCTTGGGCCGCATTGCCCAGTCCGTATTCCCACGCGAGATAAAGGACAGCGGCTGACCTGGTGGTTTGAATCGCGTATTTCATGGCTGAATCTCCCTTCTCTGGCGCCACTACGGCGCTACACTTATATATACGCTTTAAGCGCGCACGTGTAAAGCGTTATTTGTGTAATTTCCTTTCTTTTTTGTTCACCCTCTGTTTCACGTGAAACACAATGAGAGAGGAAGAACGATGTTTGTTTCCTTATGTAAACAATTGCTGTTCTTATGCGCGCGCGTAAAAAATATTGAACGGCATGAAACTCTGCCGGCGGCCCGGGCTGGACGTCACAGGCCAACCCACGTTAGCGTGTAACACAGCCGTGCCATTAAGCTATTGATATGATTGGGACAAAGATGACGTGGCGCGGCGCGGTGCCTAGCCGATCGGCTGGCCAGCGCTGCGGTTTGGCTTGGTTCGATCGATACCCCCCCCCGGTCTGCGTCGTGTGCGGCCGCGGGCACCCCATCATAGAATTTTCAATGATTTAGGCTGATCGGTGTTAGATATTTTTTTCTTGCCATTTCTGCGGCGGAATGTTAGATACGGAGTATGAAGGATGAAGATTGGTTACCCGGACTGCCGCCGTGGGCTTGGGCGCTTGTGGTTGTTGGGCTCGTATTGGCTGGACAGGCATCCGGCGCCGAGCCTGGCGATACGGTGGATTGGGGGCCGACGATGGGGCAACCGTATCGGTTGTATTCGCCGGTCAATCCTCCGGTGTATGAACCCTTGGCCCCGGGGCAGTCGGGGTCTGGGTTCTACGATCCGCTGCCTTCAAGGGGCCCGGTGACGCCGACGGTCAAGGATGACTGGACTTCTCCCACTGTGATTGATCGCCGAACTCGTAAGCCCAGGCAGTATCCGAAGTGGTAGATGGAAGCCCCGCTTTGCAAGCTCTGTGGTCGGAAGCATTGGCAGACAGAGCCTCACGATTGGAGCAACCGGCGGGATTTCCGGGTTGTGGAGAGGCCCCCCGCTCGGGTAGACCGGCCGCGAGCGAAGAACCGCTCCCGCGTTTCCGCAGAAAAGAATATCGCAGAAAAACCTAAAGAAATCAAGGAAAAGAAGAAGCGGGCGCCGATCTACGATTCGGCCTATAAGCGGGTAGTGGCGTGGCGCGAGAAAAACCCAGAAAAGTATAGGGCCTTTATGCGAGAGTACATGAGGAAGCGGAGAGAGAGGAAATGATATCGCGGCGTAAAACGTTTGGGATTTTGGCTGGGGCGGCGGTATCTGCTGTGATTCCATCGCCATCTTTGGCGAGTGGCGGGAAAGAATTGTGGCGCGGAACTTTGGGATTTTTCGATTTCGGACCGCTATGGGTTAACTTCGTATGGTGCAAGAGGACTGATCTTCCTTATCGACACACCATATGGTTCAGCGAAAACAACGATATTTTTAATCATCCGGCGCAGGAATATACATACTGCCCATGTATGACGCCAAGCTATCCTAACGGCACCTGGCTCATCGATACCGCCACATGCAAGGACCCGCCAGGATGGCGCAATATTTATTTTAGGACCGACAGATCAACAATCACCGTGATCAAGAATATATTTGTTTGGTTCCGGCCGAAACATCTTGATTTTATCAATTTTGAAACCGGGGACAGCGTTCGCTTATCGCCAATACAGGGGGGATGGGTCATGACTGAAACATAGGAGATGCGGGTGAGTGTTTTAAAGGAAGCCCTTAAACGGAAGGGCGTCAAGTCGAGCAACGAAATCTTCGAGGATTTGTGCCGTGAGGCCATGAAACAATGGCCCAAAAACTTTCAGGAACAGGTGGATTACGTCTGGTATCATTCCAGACTTCCCCACGCGACCGTTTTTGAAAATCACCGAAATACGCTTGTGGGGCCGAAGCTCCGCGAGTTGGCCGGAAGGGACCAGCGGGCCGGTGGTATCCAAGAAACTCATGTCCCCCCGGCCACCATAAAGCCTGGGAATGGCGGCCGCGCACTCTATGAAGGCCAGAACCACGCTGCCGCCGCCCAGGCCCCCCATGCGGGTGGGGATGACCATTCTAAGAATGATGCCCACGATGTGACTGTCGTCCCCGCCCGCGCACGTTCTACTGCGGCCGATCTGGGCGCGCTCAAGGAAAGCGTCCAGAAGTGCGTGTTTGATACGTTCAGGATCACCGAGAGGAACGGCGAGAAAACGGCCATCGGCGACATACCGCCGTCCCGATATCCGGCCCTTCTGGGCCATCTGGGCAAGCGGTCATGGGTCGCAACCCGCGAGTACAACCTGATCTACCTTCTGGATCAGCACAAGCCGGCGACTTATCCGCTCGGCGCCATGACGCGGGATATCTTCGACGAGAAACAGATGCTCAAATTCGTGGCCATGGCCACCGACATGGCCACGCCCAAGCTGCCGGAGGAAGCCCGTGGCTGACCCGACTGCAGTCCTGCGCGAGCATCAAACCCTCCGCCGGCACCACATGACAAGCCATAACGGCATCCTGTTGAGACTGGCTGCGCTGGCCCGGAGAAACATTGGCTGGCAACCGGACGAGGAAAAGACCAAACGGGGCCAACTCAAGAAAATCGCCCTCGATACTGTGGATGCCATGCTGAACGGCAAGGAAGTCTCTGGGCCATTGGCGGAGTTCATGGCCTGCTTTGTGATGATGGACCTCTCTTCGTGGTCGGCTCACGTCGAGAACCGCAAGAGGGTCGAAGATGCCATGGTAAGGATCGTCAAGGAACTCCCGATCTGGGAATGGGCAGAAACCGTTAACGGACTCGGCCCCCTTGGTCTGGCCACGATTTTGGGCGAAGCCGGGAATCCCTCGAATTACGCCACGGTCTGCAAGTTCAGGAAAAGGCTCGGATGGGCGCCGGCCGAATGCTATCCAAAGGGCAAAACCGGCGGCAGGAAAATCCCGCGCTCCTGCAAGGGCGCCGTCTACGGAGATGTGGCGATGCCTCTGTTCTTCGCTCAGTCGCCGATTGTGGACAAGACGACGGGCGAAGTGAAAAGGGAAGCCGGGCCGTACCGTAAGGTCTACGACGCCCGGAGAGCCCATACGGCCGAAACCCATCCCGAATGGACCAAGGGGCATGCCCATAATGACGCCATGAGGGTCATGATTCAACGATTGCTGACCGACCTTTGGTCGGCATGGCGGGAGACCAGGGTAGATTTGAACACCAGTCCGAAGGTGTCTCCCGCCCACTCTATCGCCGCCGAGTAGGCGGCAATGCGGCGGGCCATGATAACTATGAGAGCCACTGCCGGAATGCCCGCCGCTCTTTATCCGCGCAAGCGGGGCCGGGGCCGTCGTTCTATTGATGACCATTCAAGTCATGCCTCGGCCATTTTTTCATAAGCGGAGAGCCAAGAAATGAACCTCAACGCCGCCATAGTTCGGGAATTGACCGATCTCGGGGTCGGATTTCATTCGGTTTCGGTATCGGAGAAGGACGAGTGGATAGAATTCACGGTCGCCCCGGAACCGCTCTCGGATGACGGATCGGGCTACCAGTGCATGATACGTTGCAAGGCGGTTGAAATTTACGCAAATCCAGATGAAAAGATTCGTTTGGCAGCCGGCACGATCAAGTTTGTGCTTGAGAGCCGGAAGAGGGAACAATGAACATCGCCTACTATCGAGTCAGCACGGATCGCCAGGGCAAGTCAGGATTGGGCCTGGAAGCCCAAAAATCTGCCGTGGAACGAACCATTGGAGGCAAGCCGGATGCGGAATACACGGAAATCGAGTCGGGCAGGAAAACGGCACGGCCGGAACTCGAAAAAGCTATCGCCATTGCTCGACGAACTTCTGGCGTCCTGGTTGTTGCGAAGCTGGATCGCCTCTCCCGAAATGCGCGCTTCTTGCTTGGCATTGTGGAAGCGGGAGTTGAAGTCATCTTCTGCGATCTCCCGGACCTCCCGAAAGGCCCGACGGGGAAGTTCTTCCTCACCATGATGGCCGCGGTAGCCGAGCTTGAGGCGGGGATGATTTCCGAGAGAACTAAAGCGGCCCTGAAAGCGGCCAAGCAACGGGGAACTCAGTTGGGAAACCCAGAGCAGGCCAGGATAAACCAGGCTAAGGCCCAGGACATGGCGGTGGCGATCTACCCCCATATTCAAGCCCTTCAAGACGACGGGATCAAAACGCTCCGGGCCATGGCCGAGGCCCTCAACAGAAGGGGCATTGCGGCCCCGATGGGGGGAAAGTGGCATCCGACCACCGTGGGAAGGGTGATGGAGCGCGCAACATCTAGTTGACAACCCCACCCTCATACGCTATGGGTAGCGCACCAATCTAAAGCCATAGCATACGTCGTCTACACGAAACCCCGCGAGGAAGCCCGCGCCAAAGACAACTTGGAGCGCCAGGGCTTCAACGTTTTTCTGCCGCTCTGCTGGGAGCGCGGAGACCCAACGCCCCTGTTCCCAAGATACCTGTTCGTGTGGGGCAAGAACTGGGGCCCGATCAATAACACGTTCGGCGTGTGCTACCTCCTGATGCGGGACAATAAGCCCGCCGTCCTCCCTGAATCGGTCATCGACGAGATCAAATCCCGTATGGTCAATGGGGTTGTTCAGCTTTCAGCCCCGTCCAAGCGGAATTTCCTCAGAGGACAGCGGTTGAAGGTCGTCGCCGGGGGGTACGCCGGATTGAGCGGCTTGTTCGTGAGAAGGTCCAAGGATCGCATCGTCGCCCTCCTGAATATGTTCGGAGGGAAGATACTGGCGACGGTGCCGGAGAGTAACATCGCCTGAATTAACTTGATTTGAGTTAACTCAGGCCTTAATATTCACGCTACGTTCGCGCGATGTTGTTCGAACGTTCGCGGCGCCATTTAGGCGCTGCACTGCGGTAGCCATGCCCTTGAAACAAGGCCGCTCCCGGAAAACGGTGAGCGCCAACATCCGAACCCTCCTTCATGAAGGCAAACCCAAGGATCAGGCGGTCGCCACCGCCATGAGTAAAGCAGGCATGACTAAGAAAAAGAAACCCATCAAGCGGTACTGATGTTCGATTTGACGCCGGGTGAATATCGCGCGGAACGCAGGCGGCTTTTCAAACTCGGCGTTCTGCCTGTGAAGCCTGTTGAATGGAAATCCATCAGCCCAATGAGTCACAGCGCTTGGAAATGGGATAATTGGTACGAAGACAGGGCGCTTGGAAGGCCCGGCAACACTAAACGTAATTGGTGGAACGGCAAGCATTCCACGAAACATCATCCGATGAACATCTGCCTGATGACATGAGCGGCAACGATCTCAGCCGAACCCCCCTCTCGCAAGAGGATAAGGAAGCCTTCCTGAAGACCTATCGGGAAACGGCGAACTTCACGCTCGCCGCCAAAGCGGCCGGTCGTTCCGTGAGGTCGTTCTTTAACTTGCGTAGAAAGGACGCAGATTTCGCGGAGGAATGCGAATCCGCCCGAAGGCAAGCTATTGATCGGGTATTGGGGTCGCTTTGGGATTTGGCGCTAAACGGCGTAGAAGAGCCGATATTCTATCAGGGAAAGTGCGTGGGCGTGAAGGTGCGCCGGGACGAGAGGGCTCATGAATTTCTTTTGGAACGCATGGCTCCCGACGAATTCGGCCGTAAAGATCGTACAGAGATTACCGGCAAGGATGGGAAACCCTTTATCCCCGAGATGACCGATATCGAACTCGCCCGAACGATGGCGTGGATACTCACCCGCGCGACTAAAAAGCCGGCCAACGACGGAGGCGCATCCTCGGCGGCGGCATGATCTGCTTCATCGTCACCAGCCGCGCCGATGTCGGCCCCCTCTTTCCTGTGATGTCGGAATGTATCGAGCGCGGACTGAACGTGCAGTGTCTTCCCATGCCATCGTCGGATAATCCGATTCTAGGATATGCGAATTCGGCGTTCGTTTCGGGGGTTGCGTTTCAACAGCAAAAACCGCAACTGGTCGTGATCCTGGGGGATAGATACGAAGCCCTGGCCGCAGCCGGCGCGGCCACGATGGCCACAATCCCCATCGCCCATATCCACGGCGGAGAAATCACAAGAGGATCGTTTGACGATTCCCTTCGCGACGCGATCACAAGGATGGCGGATATTCATTTCGTCGCCGCCCCCGAGTATGGAAGCCGCCTGATGAAAATGGGCGAAAGAAACATTCATGTCGTCGGCGCGCCGGGGTTGGACAACATCAAATTTGTCGAACAAAGGGAGAAGGAAAAACGATTCGTCGTCACCTACCACCCGGCCACAAGAACGCAGGAAACGATAGTTCCTCTTTTGAGCGCCCTTGAGAAATACCCCGATTACCGGATTGTCTTTACCGGCGCGAACAACGACCCCGGCGCCCCGCAAGTCGGACAGGCGGTTTCTGAGTTCGCGAAATACCGGCCGAACGTGATCCTCGACGACGAGATGAACGCGGTCGATTACCTCTCCCTCTGTACGGCTTCGTCCCTGGTGATCGGGAATTCCTCGGCCGGACTGATCGAGATTCCCTCGCTCGGAATCCCCACGGTGGACATCGGCGAGAGGCAGTCCGGGAGATTGAGGGGACCATCCGTGTTCCATGCGGAGAGTTCGGTCGAATCAATTTCCGACGCCATCGATAGAGCCCTGAAGTACGACGGTCCCTATGAGAATCCCCATCTGGGGCCTGGGGCTTCCGCCAAGATCGCCGACGTTCTTTATGCTCAATTCGGGCCGAGGGTGCATTGATAATCATTGTCGGGAATGGCGGGCACGCGAAGGTAGTTCGCGAGGCAATTCGCCCCTATTACGGCGCGATTCAGATGTGCGCTCACCATAAGGATTTGTTGAACCAGGAATCAATTCTCCCTCGAGATTGCTCCCTGATCAACGGCATCGGCAAGCACGACGCTAGAATTGCGGCGTTCAACGAATTGAAGGCGGCGGACTTTGACTTCATCTGGATCAGGCACGAATCGGCCATAATCCCGCCGGTCATGAAAATCGACGAGGGCTCACAAATCATGGCCGGTGCCGTGCTCCAACCGGGTTGCGAGATAGGTCGCAATGTTCTCATCAACACCCGCGCGTCCGTAGATCACGATTGTATCATAGGGGATCACGTCCACATCGCTCCGGGCGCGATCCTGTGCGGTGGCGTGACGGTGGGCGATGGGGTGTTCATCGGGGCAGGAGCTATTATCCCGGAAGGAAGGCATGTGCCGGTCGGTGAGTTCGTGAAGGCGGGGACAGTGTTCAAGTGAATCCCTTCAAGCCTCTCTATGATGCCTGCAACGCCCCCAAGGACGAGCTTATAGACTTTCCTCGGATCATCGATTTGGAGGTCACAAATACCTGCAACTTCCGGTGCGTCATGTGCCCCACCGGAAACAGATCGATGAAACGTCCTTCGGGGTTCATGAACTACGGTACGTTCGTCCGCGTCGTCGAGCAATGCGACGGGTGTCACGGGATACGGTTCATCGGATGGGGGGAGCCCCTTCTGCATCCCGATATCGTCCGGTTCGTCTGCTTCGCCAATCAACACGACATTCTCACTCACCTGAACACCAACGCCTCGAAATTGGATTTAAGGATGGCCGAGGATTTGGTGGACGCGGGGCTGTCGTCTATCAAATTTTCGTTCCAGGGCGCCGACAAGGAATCCTACCAGCAGATGCGGAAGACGGATTTCTTCGAAGGCATGGTCCGGGCTATCGAGAAGATGCACCAGGCGAGGGGTCATCGGAAGTTTCCCTACATCTCCGCCTCCACCTCGCTGACCGACGAATCGCCGCAGATCGTCGAGAAATTCCGCGAAAGACTTGAGCCCCTGGTGGACTCGCTCACGATCGGAAGGACGATCTTCGGATTTATGGATTTGCAAGTTGCTCGACTGAGCGAAGAGGAAAAACAGAGGATCGAACCCATGATCGAATGGGAGCGGGCCAATCTTAGACATCCCGATCCGTGTCCCGAGGTGTTCGACAAATTGACGATCCAGTGGGACGGGTCTGTGCGGGTGTGCTGCAACGACTACAATGGGTTGACGAATCTCGGAAACGTCATGACCTCGCCGCTTCGCGACATCTGGCGGCACAAGCAGATCGAGGAATACCGGGCCCGTCTCCGCAAAAAAGACTACGACGCGCCGCTTTGCAAGGACTGTTGGCAATACATCTAGATTGGGTCGGGATCATCCTGGCTCTTTTGATCCTTGCCGATTGGGGCGGGGTTATCCTCGTTTCATGGTTAGAGGAATGAGACGGTTCGTCGCTTTTTTCCATTTTGTAGGATTTGAGAACATATCTCTCGGATTTCATCTTGATTGCTATTCTCCGAACATCGAAATCCATCTGCCGTTCGGTTTCCTGAAAATCGGATGGGAAAGGGGAAGATCACTCGAACATTTATTGAGCATGCGGTCATTCGGGATTGGAGCACGTCTGTGATTCCTTCTTGGTCTCCTGAAGTCGAGAACAGAGTCCGCCAAGAGGCGATCAACATCGACCCGCAGGAAAGACCCAAGGAAGTCAAGTTCTGCAAGAGGTGCGTGATCTCGAATCAGAGACCGCGCATTGTCTTCGATGATGAAGGCATCTGTTCGGCCTGTCGATATGCCGAGTGGAAACACAACGGCATCGATTGGAAGGAACGTCACGATAAGCTGAGAATTCTTCTCGACAGGTTCCGGGGCAAGTCGAGATACGACGTTATTGTTCCCTGTTCCGGCGGGAAGGATTCAAGCTACGTCGCCCATGTCCTAAAATACCAATACGGCATGAATCCGCTGTGCGTGAAGTTTGCGCCATTTCTGTATACGGATATCGGCAAACGAAACTGGAACAATTTTCAAAACAAGTTTGATTGCTTGGAGTTTTTCCCGGATCGCGAAACCCACAGGAAACTCGCAAGACTGTGCTTCGAATTTCTGGGTGATCCATTTCAGCCGTTCGTCTACGGACAGCTCGCCCTTCCCATGAGAATCGCCGCAACCATGGGGATAGGCTTGGTGATGTATGGGGAGAACGGAGAAGCGGAATACGGCGGCGATCCGAAAGCGAATGACAGGCCCTCCTGGGACGAGTCCGATTGGGAGCGGATTTATGTCAAAGGTTCCGGTGTTGAAAGAATCTGGGAGATAGGAAAGAACATCGGAGCCCTTGAAGGAGAACCGAACGAATTCTATCGACTCCCCGAGAAGATGGGCGCCCAGTTCCATTGGCTAGGTTACTACCTCAAATGGCACCCGCAGGGGAATTACTACTACGCCGCCGAGCACGTAGGCTTCGAGGCGAACCCCGAACGGAGTCAGGGGACGTACTCCAAATACGCTTCCCTCGACGACAAGATGGACGGACTCCACTACTACATGGCGTATATCAAATTCGGGATCGGGAGAGCGACTTCCGACGCGGCCCACGAAATCAGGGACGGTGAGATCGATCGCGATGAAGGAATCGCCCTAGTCCGAAGATATGACGGCGAATTCCCGGAAAGACATCTCGACGAATGTCTCGAATACCTGGGCATGGACAGGGATCATCTGAAAACCGTGATTGATCGGTTCCGTCCCGAGCATCTTTGGGAAAATCTGGGCGAGGATGGCTGGCGCCTGAAATACGCGGTGTACAAATGATCGAAGGCCGCACCGTTTTGGCTTTGATCCCCGCGCGCGGCGGGTCCAAGAGACTTCCTGGAAAGAATCTCAAGATGCTATGCGGGCGACCGATGATCCACTGGACCATCGGCGAAGCGAAGAAAAGCAAATACATCGACAAAATCGCGGTGAGCACCGAAGACCCCGCCATCGTCGCGGCGGTTTCGAATTTGGGGGTGCAGATCGTCGATAGGCCAAGAGAGTTGGCCGAAGACACATCGAATGTCTATGACGCGATCTTCCATGCTTTGGGGTTTTTCGAGCCCCACGATTATATTGTGCTTTTGCAAGCCACTTCACCTTTGAGGATAGCCGAAGACATCGATGGCTGTATCGAGACCTGTTACTTCAACCACGCTCCCTCCTGTATTTCCATCGACAGAAAGCGTCCCGTCGCCAACGGGGCGGTTTACGTAGCGTGGACTACATGGCTCAGGGAAATGCGGCAGTTCGACTCCGGGCGGGCGGTGACATATCTCATGCCCACGGAGAGATCAGTGGATGTGGACAGGTGGGAGGACTTCCGGGAAGCCGAGAGGCTGCTATCGTTGAGAGAGTTCGGATCGTCCTCGGGAAGCCCCACAAGCTCCATTCTCCCCTTTTCCAAGGGAGAGAAAAAGAATACGTCCAACGATGCGTCGAAATGGCTGAGGTGACGCACGGTCACTTTGTTGAAGCCTTCGAGCATCTGCTGAAACTCAAGACCAAAGCCAAATACGCGATCGCGGTATCGAGCGGCACGGCGGCATTGCACTTAGCTCTGAGAACTGCGGGAGTCGGTCCCGGGGATCATGTCGTTGTTCCCGCCTTTACGTTCGTCGCCACAGCCAATTCAGCGATGTATTGCGGGGCCGTTCCCAACTTCGTCGATTGCGACGAGTACGGCGGACTTGATCCGCAGAAACTAGATGACTGGCTTCTCCAACATTCCGTCAGGGCCGTCGTCTGCGTTCATGCGTTCGGAAACTGCTGCGACATGGACGGCCTTCTCGCGGTTTGCCAGAAACACAACGTTCCTCTTATCGAAGACGCGGCGCAAGCCATCGGCTCCTATTACCAAGCGAGACACACGGGAACGTTCGGGCTTCTTGGAACGTTCAGCTTCAATGGAAATAAGGTCATCACCACCGGGGGTGGGGGCGCGGTCGTCACGGATTCGGAGGAATTGGCGAAACGAGTACGGCATCTCGCGAACGTCGCAAAAGAGGATGTCCCCCACGAATTCTGGCACGCCGAGATCGGCTACAACTACCGGATGCCCAACATCAACGCCGCTCTGGGCTGCGGGCAGATGGACAATCTCTATTCCATCCTGGGCAGAAAGCGAATTTTAGCGAAGAAATATCGCGAGATTTTCCAATATTGCCCTTACGCGAGGATGATGGAAGCGAGACCCGAAGCGACCAGCAATCATTGGCTCAACGCGATTGTTCTTGATGGGTTGGATCGGAAAGAGACCTGTCGGTTGCTCTGCGAGGCCGGCTTTGAGTCCCGCCTCTGTTGGACGCCGCTTCACCTGCTTTCGATGTACAAAGACGCCCCGCGAGACGATTTGAGCATGACCATGAAACTTGCCTCATCGATCGTCAACGTTCCGTCGGGACCGGGGATCATCGAGTGACCTTCATCATCGCCGAGGCCGGAGTCAACCATAACGGCAGTGTTGACCTGGCCCAGAGACTCGTGGATGCCGCCTCGGTTTGTGGCGCGCACGCAGTCAAGTTCCAGACGTTCGACGCCGAGAAACTTGAGCCCCCCGGTCCCAGACGGGAGATGCTCCGCAAGCTCCAATTGAGCAAAGCGGACCACAAGAGAATCGCCGAGCACGCGGACTTCATGAAAATAGGATTCATGTCCACCCCGTTCGATGTGGAGTCTCTCCAATTCCTGCTCGAACTCGGCGTTCCGGTAATCAAAATAGCTTCTGGGAACCTGTACAACGATCCTCTGTTGCGGGCGGCGGCTGACAGCGGAAGGGACGTGATTCTTTCGACCGGCGGAAGTTCCCAAGAGGACGTGAGGCGGGCCGTTCGCTTCATGAACATGCCGGCAAACAGATTGGTCCTTCTGCATTGTGTGAGTTCCTATCCCGCGCCCCTTGAGGAAACAAATCTCCGAGTCATCCAGGCGATGCAACAGGAGTTCAACAATCCCATAGGACTTTCGGACCACACCACAAGCACCCTGATTCCGGCCGTGGCAGCGGCGCTGGGGGCTGTGTGGATCGAGAAACACCTGACGCTCGACAAGCGAATGGAGGGGCCGGATCACCTGGCTTCTCTGGAGCCGGAACAATTTGAGGAGATGGTCCGCAACATCCAAATGGTCCAGCAAGCCCTCGGCGATGGAATCAAAAGACCCATGCCGTCGGAAGAAAAGACCTTGAAGATCATCGAAGAAAGGATCGCATGGAGTCGCTCCGTCTAGGGTGGGAGAGGTTCTGGAATTCGGACGAGAAATATCGACTAGGACGGATGAGGCCGCTGGTCTCTGTGTACGTCCCGACCCATAACCGGGCCGATCTTTTGCTAACTAGGGGCCTTCCTGGAATCCTGAACCAGACCTACCGGAGACTTGAGGTCATCGTCGTCGCCCACGGATGCACGGATGATACCGCGAGAAAAGTTAGGGGCCTTGATCCCAGGTTGAGGGTTTTGGAAATACCGAAGAGAGCAAGGCTCCCGAACGACCCGAGGCTGCGGTGGTTCTGCGAGCGCGTGGAACCGAGCAACGCGGGGCTGAAGGAATGTCAGGGCCAGTGGATCGCCACTTGTGACGACGATGATACGTGGCATCCGTGCATGATCGAAAAACTACTTCTGTCGGCGCGCGTGGAAAATTTGGAATTCGTTTCCGCTGCCGGGCAAACGCACAGGGGACCGATCGAGCCCTATGATGTTGGTGGGGTGAAGGTCGGTCCCCTGCAAACATGGTTGTACCGCTCGTATCTGAAATTCATGAAGTTCAATCCGAACTGTTGGATGAAATCCTGGAATCGCGTGTGCGACACCGATCTTCAAGAGAGATTCAGAAAAGCAGGCGTGAGGATGGGATACATGGATGAAGTCTTGGTGGACATCCTTCCGAGGCCCGGAGAGACGGAAGTCGGATCAAGGGCACTGAAATGTTAGTTGTGGCTCTTACGCATGGACCCGACGGATACGATCTTCCGGTCAACGGGGAACCGTTTGAATGGCCACAACCCCCAATGGCGGAGGAAATGAGGCGCACCGGATACGCACTCATCAGGTTCGACATCCCTCCGCACGATCCGAGAACGCACAGGGTTTCCGGGCATCTCGATACATGGGACTGGGGCGGGGCCGTTCTACGCACCAGGACCATCGTCGAGAGGCCGATTGAAGAAGTGCGGCACGAAGCATATGCGATCATCGCACGTTCATTCGAGAATACCGCCGGAGAAATCCTTTACGGATATTCCCCGGCCGAGCGCGCGACATGGCCCGCCCAGATCGCCGAGGCGATGGCCCTACTCGACAATCCAAACGCAGATGCCTCTCTGCTTCAAGCCATCGCTCTTGAAGGAGAGACGAAAACCGACGTGGCGAAGAAAGTCATCACAAAAGCGATGGAGATGCAGGAATCGGCCGCGCCGTTGCTCAAATACCGCCGGCAACTGTCCGCGAAGATAGCTTCGGCGACGAAGGTGGAGGAAATCGCCGCCGTCCTGGACGGCATGAACTGGAATTTCTGAGGAGGCCGACATGGGCAACCTTTATTCGGTGAGTTTTTCGTCGCAGGATGCGGCAGCTGTAGCCACTGATATCTTCGATATCACAGGCAGCACTCTGACAAGCTATCGCTTGCGCGAACTCTCGCTCGGGCAGGTCGCGGCTGCGTTGACTTCTTCGGCCATCGAGACATTGACCCTGGAAATCTATCGGGGGTCAACTATCGCCTCCGGAGGGGCCACCGCCGCCGTGGTCAGGGTCGATTCCCGGACTTCCGCCACTTCGGCTCTTCTGGCCGTTGTCGGCTCATCGACTCCCGGCTCTTCGGGGACTTCCGCTCAAAGGGTGTTCGGTATCGGCTGGAACACGCAAGTTCCTATCGTCCTCAAGTGGGATGAAAAGACCGCCCCCACTTGCAAATTGGGCGAAAGGCTTCAGGTCCGATTGGGCGCCCCCGCCGCAACAATGATTCTGGGCGGGACCATCGTCGTGGAAGAACTTGGCCGGGTGCCAGGGTCCACCGTCCGATAATCCATGGCAAACGTATTCTCGAATCTCACCGGCATTCATGGTCGCCGAATCGCCATGTCGGCGACGGGCGCCATCGTGGACAAGAACGGCTATGGCGCGGTCATGGCGGATTCCTCGGGCGTCCTACAGACCATCGTCAAAAGCTACTCGGAACTTATCTCATCTTCAGCCGCGACCCTAACGGCCTATGGAATTTCCTTTCTCTCGTCCGGAACGGCCACGGAGCGGAACTTCACGATTTCCGCCCCCTCATCGGGACAGGGTAAGGAAATCTTTTCTTTCTCGTCCGCGACGACCATCACCATCGAAACGACGGGTTCGACGATAACGTTCGTCACCACCGGAACGTCTTCATCGGCCATTACGTTTTCGGGGGCCTCCGGTCAGTTCGGCCAGACGATTTCCCTTAAGGGATATTCTTCAACTCGTTGGACCGCTCTCGCCAAGACCAGTCAAGTAAGCTGATGCACGATCAGATATCGGATCACGACCGGGAAATACTCAGGTCTCTCGGCCACGGAAGAAAGCTGGCGATAGAAATAGGAACCTTCACCGGGGCCTCGGCCGAAGCAATTCTGGAAGGCGGGGCGGAAAGACTCGTCACCATTGATACCTACCTCGGAGAGTTTGATGGCATCCCCGTCAGGTTCGGAGACGCCGGGGTTTATGCCGAGACTCCGAGGGAGGAAGTGGTTTCAATGGCTCTCCGTAGACTAGAGCGGTTCCGAGACAAGGTAACTCTGATCGTTGGCGAAAGCGGTCGGGTCGCAGATTTGTTTCAGGATGGTATCGCCGATCTGATTTTCATTGATGGCGCCCATGACTACGAATCGACCAAGAGAGATATCCTGTCTTGGAAGTCCAAGCTGAAGCCCGATGGAATTCTCTGCGGTCATGACTTCGACCGCAACGTCCCCTCAAGGGGATTGATCGAACAGTCCCATCTTCCGATCGGGATCGATAAGATTCATTACGGCGTCGTGAGGGCGGTGGCGGAGTGTCTGAACGGCTTCGCCCTGCCCGAGAACGATCCGTATTACGGTCTTCCGCAGTCCTCGACCCTATGGGTCTGGACCAGGGAGTTGGCTGGCCACCAGACGTAACGGCCTCAAGCAACAGCAACAGCAAAAGGAGAGTGTGTCATGTCGCACACTGTCATATTCACGTCCCTTCACGGACGAAAATTCGGCCTATCGTCTTCGGGGGGTCTCCTGGTTTGGCCCACCACCGGCACAGGATACAACCACTTCGCCGAAATCTCTTCGGCGGGCGTGTTCAACAGCTCGATTTCGAGCTTTGGCTCGACCATTGGAGAAGCCGAATTCTCTAAGCTCAAGAGCGTCGTCGAAACGATTTCCTCGTCTGCCGCGACCCTTGCGGTTAACGGGATTTCTAGAATTTCGTCGGACGTGATCAACGTCTCTGTGTTGAAGGTTCCGGCGCCGGAAACCGGAATCATCAAGATCATCTTCGGCGATTCCAGCGCATCGACGATTTCGTTCAACACGACCTCTTCGGACGTTCAGTTCGTTTCGACGGCGGCCAATTCCTCGGCGTTGGTTTGGGACAAGGCCGGAGGCGTCCGTGGCGACCTCGTTTTCATGGCCGGTCTTTCGACAACCCGTTGGGCGGTTCTGTACAAGACAGCGGTGGCCTAATGACTGACGAGACCAAGACCCTCGACGGAGTGGAAGTCGTCGAGGGTATTCATAAAGACCTCGTAAAGCTCCCGACCAAGAAGATCGCTATTTTGGGAACGTGTCCCTCGCGGATGCTGGCGCCCCTGAGCGATATGTCTTGGGACATCTGGACCATCGGGCCGGGAGGAAAAAACGCCAACAGGTGGAACGTTCTTTTTGAGATTCACGGGACCGGTACATGGCCCGAGGGCTTCCGCGAATATTTGCAGGAATTGAAAGCCGAGAAGCCCCCCAAGCGGATTTACACCGAAGACCCGATGCCGGATTGGCCGGCAAATGTGGTTTATCCCAAGGATCAATTATTCGCCAAGTACGGACGGAAATGGTTCACGTCCTCCATCTCCTATGCTCTCGCATTGGCTTTGGAGGAAAACGTAACCGACCTGGGCGTGTTCGGGATCGACCTCGAATCTGGCGAAGAATACGAATGGCAATATCACGGAGCCAGATATTTTCTTGATCTTGCCAGACTCGCGGGCGTTTCCATCTATATGCCCAAGGGATGCGGGTTGCTTCGCGATCCTCTTCCATACCCCAACAGTTACGAAACCCATCTCGCGCACACCCTGGAATCGAAGATCAACTATCTCCGCGAAATAGCCGGGCAGAAACGAGCGCAGCACGGGCAACTGTCGGCGGAAATCAATCACGTCGAAGGCGAGATTGCGGCGTTCGAATTCATCCGCAAGCTTTATGTGATTGCCGGAGTTCCGGCGGATCAGAGACTCCAATCGACGCAGAAGCCCTCTTTGGAGGCAAAGGTCGATATGCTTCTCGCTCTTATGAATGGGGGTCCGAACAAGGTTGAGTTGACAAAGTGAGCCTTCTCAATGAGCTTCTAGAGAAAATCCAGAACTTCTCTCCCGAAGAGAGACGGGAAGCCTTGGAAGGGGCGTTTCAGGCAAGACAACGCAAAATCTGGATTCCCAATCCCGGCCCTCAAACCGATGCTTATGAATGCGAAGCCGACGAATTGTACTTCGGTGGAGAAGTTGGGGGAGGAAAATCCGATCTTCTGATCGGCCTCGCTTTAACGGCGCACAAACGCTCCCTTCTTTTGCGCCGGATCAATGATGACGCAAGAGCCCTGATGCAGCGGGCCATTGAGATCGTCGGCCACACCAACGGACTGAACAAAACCCTCATGGAATGGGACATGAGGGAAAGGAGGATAGATTTCGGCGGGTGCCAGCTTGAGGACGACAAGCTCCGGTATAAAGGCATCCCACACGATTTGATTGGATTTGATGAGGGGGCGGATTTCACTTTAAGTCAATTCGAGTTCATCAAGATTTGGCTCCGCTCGGCCGACCCGAAACAGAGATGCCGGATAGTCGTTGCCTCGAATCCTCCCACCACTGCCGAAGGATTATGGCTCGTTCAACGATGGGCACCGTGGCTCGATAAAAAACATCCTAATCCCGCGAAGCCGGGAGAGATACGGTGGTATTTCAAGTTCGACGGTGAGGAAAGAGAGAAGGAAGTAGACGGGCCTGGACCCTATCCCACCACCGACCCCGGTACGGGTAAAACAGAGATGGTTCGGGCCACATCGAGAACCTTCATTCGTTCTCGGCTTGAGGATAATCCCGATTATGCGAAATCGGGATACAGAGACCGGATTCATCTACTCCCGGAGGACTTGAGGAAAGTCTACCGAGGGGGCGATTACGAAGTCGGCATGAGGGATCAACCCAATCAGGTGATCCCGACTGCATGGGTTACGGCCGCCCAACAAAGATGGAAGTCCAAACCCCCTCCCAACGTTCCGATGTGCGCGATGGGGGTCGATTGTTCCGGGGGCGGAACGGACCCGATGATCATTGCCTCCCGGTACGATACTTGGTTTGCGCCGCTCATCGAAGTTCCCGGCAAAACCATCCCCGAGGACAGTGCTGGGAAATACTGCTCGGCGATCATCATTTCAAACCGAAGAGACCGGGCGGTGGTTATTCCTGACATGGGCGGGGGATACGGTAGCGCGATCTTCGAAGCGCTGAGGGAAAATGATGTAACTACCATCCCCTATAAAGGATCGGAAAAATCCCTCAACAGAACAAAAGATCGCCAGCATGGGTTCTTCAATGTTCGCTCTGAGGCGATCTGGAAGTTTAGAGAAGCATTGGACCCAAATCAGGAATGGGGTTCTCCGATAGCTCTCCCGCCGGATCAGGTTTTGTTGGCGGACCTTACCGCCCCGACGTTCGAGATTGGTCCCCACGGAATCAAGATTGAAAACAAAGAAGACATCGTTAAGAGATTGGGACGGTCCACCGATAGAGGGGATGCCGTGGTCATGTCGTGGTGGGCCGGGCCGACTTTGGTGGGCGGGGGAGAGATGAAACCGAGGTCGGGTTCCAGAAAACCCGAGGTTATTGTTGCTTTGAAAAGAAGACGGAGATGATTCGTCCCGCGACTATAAACGACCTAGAGGCCATGGTAGTTTTGGCCGAAAGGTTCATCGGCGAGACAAACTATGAAGTCGAGTTCGATGCCGAGAAATCAAGGCATCATCTCGCGTTTTATCTTCTGATGCCGAACCTCAAGATTCTGGTTGCGGACGAAAACGGAATCGTCGGGGGGGCGATGATGGCCGTCTCCCATGAATTCCAGAAGAGGCCCTTCGGCTATGTGAGTAAATTTTTCGTCGCTCCCGAGGCGCGTAATTGGGGGATTGGGAGGTCTCTGATTGAGGCCACGATAGCATGGCTTAAAGAGCAGGGCGTAAGCCACATTTTCTCTACCGCCACCGCAGGGCTGGACGAAATGAATCAAAGACTGTTTGTGAACCTCTTGAAGAAATACGGGTTCCGCGATTGCGGCCCCGTCATGTGCATGGAGGCATGATATGGGCAAGGTTGCTGCATTGGTGGGCCAAAAGATCGTCGAATCAGCAGTCGGGGCGCTTGTTGGCGGGCTTGTTTCATCTGTCCTCGGGGGCGGCGGGAAGGGCGGTGGAGAAGCCCCCGCTATTCCGGCCCCCAAGGAACCCGCCGTGGCTCCGGTTCCCGACGATGATGCCGCAAGACGCGCCGAACAGAGACGTTTGGCGGAGATCCGCGCCCGTTCCGGAAGGGCCTCAACCATCCTCTCCAACATTGCTGACGGCGATAAGTTGGGAGCCTAATGGACAAGCGCTTCAAAGACCTTATTGATCAGGGAGATCATCTGTTCTCCCAACGAAGCGCCTTGCTTCAATTATGGCAAGAGATTGCGGAGAACTTCTATCCCGAACGGGCGGATTTTACGTTCAACCGGAATATGGGGGACGATTTTGCCTCTAATCTCGATACTTCCTATCCGATCATCGCTCGAAGGGATTTGGGCAACGCTTTCGGAGCCATGCTCCGCCCGCCGGGTAAAAGATGGTTCAAGATCGGACTCAAGAGAGGGAATATCGAAGACGAAGAGGGCCGGCGATGGTTAGAGATGGCCGAGAATGTTCAAAGGCGGGCTATCTACGACATCAACTCGGGGTTCGTGAGGGCCACGAAAGAAGCGGATCACGATTTTGCCGCTTTTGGACAGGCGGTGATTTCATCGGAGCCGGTTTTCATGGACCCCCCGGTCGGGGCGATCCTTTTCCATCAGAGTCATCACCTAAGGGATGTGGTGTGGTCCGAAAATTCTTTCAGAAAAATCGATCACATTCAGAAAAAGTGGTGTCCGGGCGCCAGAGAGTTGATGGGGAAGTTTCCCAAGACCGTTTCCGAAACGGTCAAGAAAATGGCCGAAAAAACTCCCTATGAAACGGTCAATGTCCGGCATATCGTCATCGCGTCCAAAAATTACGAGAAAAAGTTCAGGCAACCGTGGGTCTCGATCTTTATCGACACCGACAACGAAACAGTGCTTGAAGAAGTCGGCTCATGGATTCCGCGATACATCATCCCGCGGTGGGAGACGGTTTCCGGGTCTCAGTATGCTTATTCTCCCGCGACCGTGGCGGCTCTTCCAGACGCTCGATTGTTGCAGGCCATGACCGACACGCTTCTGACGGCGGGGGAGTGGGCGGTCAATCCGCCCCTTATCGGGGTGCAGGAAGCGATCAAAAGCGCCATCGAAGCCTATCCGGGAGGGTTTACCGCCGTCGATGCTCAATACGACGAGCGGCTGGGGGAGGTCCTGAGACCTCTGGATACGGGGAAAGATAAGACCATCCCGCTCAATCTCAAGATGAATCAGGACATCCGCCTGATGATCGCGGATTCGTTTTATCTAACCAAGCTCGCCCTCCCGGCTCCGGGGCTGGGAGGCATGTCGCCCTTCGAAGTCTCTCAGCGCGTGGAAGAATTCATCCGTCAGAACCTTCCGCTCTTCGAGCCCATGGAGCAGGATTACAACGGGGCCTTGATGGAGCAGGATTTTGAAATTCTTCTCAGGGGTGGTGCGTTCGGCCCTATCGACACGATTCCCGAATCCCTGAGAGGACAGGAAACCGCCTTCCAATTCGAATCTCCCCTCAGAGAATCAATGGACCGGATCAAGAGCCAGCAGTTCATCGAATCCAGCCAGCTTCTCGGTGTTGCGGCGCAACTCGATCCGGTTTCTACGAAGATGCTCGATGTGCGCCGGGCTCTCAGAGATTCCCTGCGAGGCATCGGCGCTCCGGCAACGTGGTTGTTGAGCGAAAAGGAAATGGAGGCCGTCGATCAAGCCGCTCAGACCCTACAGCAAGCCGAGCAAGCGGCAATGATGGTTGGAACGGGGGCTCAAGTCATGCAGCAAGTCGGCATGGCGGGTAAGGCCATGAAGGAAGCGATGATGCCCGCGAATTCCGGTAAGTCTGAAAAAGAAGCCGCGTGAAATTTCTCCCCAAGGACATCGACGACGCCTACGCGATCAAGGCTCTTTTCAGGGGCGAGGCGGACGAAGCGGCCCAGAAAAGGGCCGTGCGGTGCATCGTGGAGGAAATCTGCGGCACCTATGAAATGAGCTTCGATCCGAGCAATGAACGTCTTTCGTCCTTCAACGAAGGCAAGAGACACGTCGGCAGGGTCTTGGTCGGAATCGCAACCATCAACCTCGGACTGGTGAAGAAGGCCGAGGAACGAATCAACAAACGCAGGAGAGTAATCAATGGCTGACAATCCCGGACAACCCGCGAACGCGGCCCCGACAAATGACAAGACTGGCGGAACGCCACCCGCAGGCGGGGCACCGCCAACCGGCACCCCCAAGGAACCAGCGACGCTTCTTGTAGACCCCGGCCCAGAGCCAGGCCCGGGTCCTGCGACGTGGCCTGATGATTGGAGAAAGCAGATCGCCGGTGATGATGAGAAGGAACTCAAGCGCCTTGAACGCCTGAAATCTCCCAAGGACCTGTACGCTTCTTACCGGAACCTTGAAAAGAAAATTAAGCAAGGCAAAGACCCCGATCCCTTCCCCGAGGAAGGAACGGACGAGGAAAAAGCCGAGTGGCGCAAGGGGAGGGGTATTCCCGATAAGCCCGAGGACTACATCAAGGACTTCACACTTGATGGTGGGTTAGTTATCGGTGAGGACGACAAGCCGATCGTCAATAAATTTCTTGAGGCGATGCACGCCAAGCATGCCGATCCTTCGGCCGTCAAAGAAGCTATCAACGCTTATTACCAGATCATTGACGGGCAAGCCAAAGAACGAGCCGACAAGGACAAGACCGATGAAGTAACGACCCGCGATGAACTCCGAGACGAGTTGGGGAAAGACTTCACTCCACGCCTACAGGCCGCTTACGGTCTGGTCGAATCCGCCCCCGAGGATGTACGCGATCTTCTGTTGAGCGCCCGGCTTGGCAACGGAACTCTTCTCGGCAATCACGGCCCCACCCTCAAATGGCTCATGGACCTAGCAATGGAAATCAACCCCGCCGCCGCCGTCACGCCGGGCAAGGGCGCCGGCACTCTCCAGTCTATCGAATCCGAGATCGCGGAGATCGAGAAACTGATGCGCGATAACCGCAGGGAATACTATGGCGACGAACGCAAGCAGGAACGGTATCGTCAGCTTCTTGAAGCCAGAGACAAGATGAAGAAGAAGGCGGCATGATCGTTCATCCTTCCGTTCATCTTCGGGATTCGTTTTGTGCGCTTGAGGCTGCCCTGGATGCAGCTTTCTGTGTGCGGCTGGCCGATGGTTTTGTCGCATATGAACTGAAGGTGCCGCAGTGACAAAAGCTGACCTCGCCAAGCATATCTGGGACGTGATCGTGGCCGCCTATCATCAGGAGGGGAGGACCAAGGTTGAGGTCCCGACCGAGGATGTTCTGCACGTTCTTGCTTCGATTTTTGCCAATGTGCTGTCCCAGGTTCCCGATGCATCGAGTAGGGAATACTACTTAC